>Ga0325402_1003687_pt1 | contig 13922 bp, 3 predicted proteins | sample PopdelMetagenome_22_FD_207212 | JGI IMG/M metagenome (GOLD analysis project Ga0325402, IMG submission 207212) | Populus deltoides microbial communities from Bellville, Georgia, United States - Xylem-PdKOR-R3 | ecosystem: Host-associated > Plants > Phyllosphere > Stem > Wood/Secondary xylem... | reverse complement strand
GAACGGGTTGTAGATGACAAAAATGAGTCTTTTTGGTCTTTATATCCTCCTTTTCTTACAACAATATTTTGCTGAAATATTTTTCAGCAATTAGGACCCACTTGTATTCATTCATTCGTGGCAATATTAACTCAAATCATTAATGTGATATTGTGTTTTGTTTTGCTTGTTATAGAACCGTGGAGTCTCCTCAAAATTGCAAATTAATGATAGTTTGGATGAAATGTAATCTATTGAATCCGTAACATATGCGCACGTGTTTTCGATAAAGTTAAAAGAAACTGGTAAGCATTGTTTTAATTATTTTTCTAGTTAATTTTAATTTTTAATTATTTATTATTTGAAGTTGATGTTTATTTTTATAGTAAAGAATTCTAATGTTAGATGAATTTATTTTAATTAGAAATCATTTCTTTTAAATTATTCAGAAATAAAATATTGGAGATTTTTGTTCTAAACTTGTTTACTGTAGGCTTGAGAATCCTAGATTTATTTATGTTGTGCATCGTGTAATTAAATGCGTCTGATCGATTTCTCCAATTTTGGTTTTGGATGGTTTGTTTTTTATTGGTATAAAAGAATTGGGATTTAATTTAGTAGTGAAGACCAACCAATACTAGTTTAAAAATATGAGTGAAAACTGACTGGAAATTAGTTTGGAAATAGAGCTTTCACTATTATTAAAAAAAACTAAAAGAGCTCATGAAAACACCGTATATTTAATCTATTTTTACTGTAAATTTTAATACTGTTTTTCGTTCTAAAGCTTCTTTTCTCAAAAATTTTCTCATATATTGTTTTAACTCTTTTTTTTTTTGTTTTTCTTAACTTTTATTTGAAAATAGTTAATGAATGTCCACCACATTTATTTTTTCAACTTTGTCTCTCTTTTCTGCCCTCTATTTTTGACTCATGGTGAATGAACAAATACATCAAGCTTTAATCCTTTTACATCGGAGAATGTAAGTTAGGGAAATACTTGTGGACAAATAATTATAATAATAATTATTATTATAATTATTATTATGATATTATTATAATATATACTAAAACTGCTCAGTGTTTTACGGTGCAATCTACCGTGAAATGCTGAGCTATATTTTTTATTTAATTTTTTTTGTTTTTTTATGCCTTTATAAGTTTTTTTTTTTGCTTTTTTTTTTCTGTGTTTTTTTCTTTTAATGAATTTTTTTTTGTTTCATTTAGTTTGTTAATGTTAATTTTTTTTATTTAGTTATCAAAATTTCATGATACGGATCCCGGGTTTGACAGATTAACCTGATTTGACGAGTTAACCCGAATTTTTTTCTTACTTTTTTCTTTTAATTAATTTTTTTCGTTTAGTTTAGTTTGTTAATGTTAAATTTCTTTCTATTTAATTATCAGACTTTCATGACACATATCTCAGGCTTGACGGGTTAACCCAATTAATTCTGGGTTAACCCGTTAATTTTTTTTTCTATTTAGTTATCAAACTTTCATGACGCGAATCTCAGGTTTAACGGGTTAACCTGGTCTGAAGGGTTAACCCAGTTAATTCAAATTTTTTTTATTTTTCTTCATTATTTTTTTCTTCCTGTTGGTTTTTTTCTTTTTTCTTTTTAATTAATCTTTTTTTTAATTTATTTCATTAATATTAAATCTTTTTTTTATTTAGTTATTACACTTCCATGACACGAATCTCAGGTTTGACGGGTTAACCTGATTTGACGAGTTAACCCAGTTAATTTAGATTTTTTTATTTTTCCTCATTAGTTTTGTTCTTTCGATTTTATTTTTTAATATTGTATGCCTTTAGTTTTTTTTTTTATGCATTTCACGGTGGACTGCACAGTGCAGTCCACGATGAAAAGACTGATGCCTTCTTTTTTTCTTTTTAATTAATTTTTAATTATTTAGTTTGTTGATATTAAATATTTTTCTATTTAGTTATCAGAATTTCATGACATGGATCTCAGGTTTGACGGGTTAGCCCAGTTAATTTAGATTTTTTTTTCTTTTTCTTCATTAGTTTTTTTCTTCTTATAAGTTTTTTTTCTTTTATTTTTTATTTTTATTTATTTTTTTAATTTAGTTCATCAATATTAAATTTTTTTCTATTTAGTTATTGATTGATGCCTTTAGTTTTTCTTTTTTCTTTTTTTGCCGTTTTTATGCCTTTGACTGCACAGTGCAGTTCACAGTGAAAAGGCTGATACTTTTTATTTGTTTTTTTCTTTTTAATTAATTTTTTTGTTTAATTTAGTTTGTTAGTGTTCAATTTTTTTCTATTTAGTTATTAAACTTTCATGACATGGATCCCGGGTTTGACGGGTTAGCCCAGTTAATTCTATGTTATCCCGTCAAATATTTTTTTCTATTTAGTTATCAAACTTTCACGACAGAAATCCAAGGTTTGATGGGTTAACCTGGTTTGAAGGGTTAACTCATTTAATTCAGATTTTTTTTTCTTCATTAGTTTTTTTCTTTGTTTTTTTCTTTTTAATTAATCTATTTAATTATCACACTTTTATAACACGACCTTGCAGCCAGACCCATATCCAAGACTATTGGGTCTAGTATTACAGCCAGATCCACTTAAACTTAGGTCATGCAAGTTTAATGTTATTATTAATATTATAAATATTACTCTTGAGTCAAGCGTTGCAGTTAAACTCAAGACTCTTGGGTATAGTTTTGTAAAAAAACTTAATACTTTTAAATCTTAGTTTTTTTATATTTTTTATGCAAATAAATTGACCCGTAACATTGCACGGGTCATCTAACTAGTAAAATAACTAAAAGATATTAGTAAAATAAAAAACAAACTAAAAGGTATCCGTAAAAGTACATTTTACTTTTGATTGGAACAGTGAAACGATGCTTTTATTTTTAACCAAAAAACTAAAGAAGCTGGCAACTGAGGGTATAATTGTTTTTTCCAGAGAATTTATTGCAAAATTAATGGGGAATAAATGAATCAGGACACCTTTTTTTTTTTAATTACAATGAAATGGCTATTTTATTTTTGAAAGCAAAAAAAATTAAGCTTTCAATCAAGGTTCTTTTGTCTTTTTTTTTTATATAAAAAAATTGCATAATAAAGTTACCGTTACATTCATACCTTTAGGAGTAAAAAAAAAAAGGGAACATGCAAAAAGCGTTTTTTTTCATCTTTTATATTATTTTAAATAGTAAAATGACAAAATCACCCCTTTTAAAAAAGAATGGTTTCAAGAGCATTTTAGTTTTTTTATTCTTTTTTTTGTTGTAATTTTTGGATTTAATCAGGGGCTGTTTAGTAATTTTAAGTGTGACAACCCCTGCACCTTTTGGGCGGTGCGTGCAGGGCCTTACGGTTACCAAAACTCTCCATCCACGACAGTGTTGGGAGTGACAAGTCATCCTCTTTTCAACAGTGTAGCGTGTGCTCACAACGGAAGTTTAGGTGGGCTGCGGTGAAGTTTTTTTTTCTTTCCTCTCATGCCCTTGAAATTCGCACCAGCCATTCCAAAAAACAATTATGTCCTTCAATTTGTAATTTTATCAATTTTAGCCCTCATTCTTTTGATTACTATTTATTTTGCTTTTGATGCCTTTTTTTTAGCTTTTTTTTTTCTAAATTTTATCCATGTGCATTTTATTTCTTTATATTTTTGTATTCAAATTGGTTCTCCTACTTTTGATTACTCTTTTTATGTGTTTTATACTTTTCTTAATTAAATTTTTTTTTCAATTTTGTTCCTTACCATATTATTGTTTTTTTTTTAAATATAATTTTGGTCATCATTCTTTTAATTACTATTTTCTTATCATTTTCTTGATTTATCTTTTATTTTTGTCCATCAACATTTTATTTCATTTAGTTTTTTTCTTATTCAATTTTGGTTCTCATTCTTTCAATCTTTTTTTTTTTATCATTTTCTTAATTTACTTTGTTTTCCAATTTAGTCCTTAATTATTTTCTTTCATTTTGTTTTTATACTGAATTTGGTCCATATTGTTTGGGTTTTAAATTGTTTTATAGTTGAAAATTTTACTTTATCATTTTTTCATGATTTCCTTCCTACAGAATAATCATCGTCTCATGATTCAGGCCCAATTTAAGTTCGGTCCTTTTTTGGGATTGTTTATAAAAAATTAATTTTTTGTTAAATTTATCATTTGAGATAGGGTTATTAGGCCTTTTAACTTCATTGTTTGTTCCACTATTCTTTTTGTTAAACTATCCTGGTCTTTTATCCCAGGTAATAGGTTAGTTGAGTTAACCTGGGCCGACTAAAATTTTTCTTCCTCGATATTTTTTTATGAAATTGATTTTTTTCTTCCAACTTCATCCTTTAACTTTAAATTATTGGCCCTTGTTTAACTTTAAATTATTGGCCCTTGAGTTTTATGATTTTTTTTTCTTTCTGTTGGGTTTTCTTAAATGAGAGTTAATCAATTTAGCCCGAGTTTTCTTTTTCAATATTTTTTCTTATTAAAATTTTTTTTTGTTAGGTTCTTCTTTTAAAAGTCTATTTTTTTATCCTGATCTCATGTCATGGGTGGTGGGTTTGTCAAGTTAACCGAGGTTAACTCGGTTTTTTTCCTAGGCTTTTTTTTTATGACATTGATTTTTTTAACATTAAATTATTGGTCCTTGAGCTTTGTTATTTTCTCTCTTTTCTTTCTGTTAAGTTATCTTAAGAGAGGATTAGTAAAGTTAACCCGAATTATTTTGAAGTTTTTTTTTTATTGAACCTTGGTCTTTTTTTACTAGGTCCTTCTTTTGAAATTATTTTTTTTTTATCTAAATCTCATATTGTAAGTCGTGGGTTAGTCAAAATAACCTGGGTTAACTCGAGTTTTCTTCTTCAACGTTATATTTTTTGAAATTCTTTTTTTTTCATCCTTTAACTTTAAGTTATTAGGCCTTAAGCTTTACAATTTCTTTTTTTTTCTTTTCTTTTTGTGAGTTATTTTGATTTCATATCCTGGATCGCGTGTTAATAATGTTAACTTGGATTTGCTTGAATTATTTACCTTATAAAACATTTGACCTGACTTATGGCATAGCGTAGGTAATCTATCTAGAAATATCTATTCGTGATTAGATCAGTAATGATCGTGAATTATGAATCATCAATAATCACATATCATTACAAGTCATGTTTAAGTGTTTGGACAAATACAGTAATTGTGTTTGGTGAGTGTTTTACAATAGAAAGAACATATATGAGTATGGTGATGAAAACATAAAAATAAATAAGTTAATTTTATAGTGAATTTTTATTTTTTTAAAATAGAAAAACATGAAGATATATCTTATCCATCTTAATTGTCTATGTCTTTTCTGTCTTGAAATTATAACCAAACATTGTCTAAAAATTCCCAAGTCAAACAAGTGAGCTTGAAATCTATCCATGGGGCATTAACTGTAAAGTTATGATAATTAACATTAAAGAGATGCTTGGAATTCATATACATTTCATCCCAAACTAATCATTTCATCAAATTTGACTTGGTGGAAATCCTTTTCAGTTCTCACCCGGTGGCTAAGATATGCTAGCATGGGATACAACATTGATATTGTCAGGCTCGCGTGTTGTCGAGTGATGACGGGTCTGTCTCTTGAGAGGTGTATGAAAAAAAGATTTTGAATATAATTATAAAATTATGATTATAAATTTTAGAATTCACCATCTAGTATTATGGTTACTAAAAAACCTATGATCTACGAGAGTTTAGGTATATAACTAGTTATACAAGGGGGAAAATACATTACCCCAGTACATCCTACCTAAGGTAGACTGCATTGTTCTTTGATTGTTTTTTATGTCATGTTTCTATCCGTTAGTTTTTTTTTCTAAAGTCTAAGGTAGATCTTTTTTTTTAGATAGTCTCTACCTTATTGGGTTAAAGTTTAACTGTTCTAAAGCCTGAATTTTAAAATTACATCTATTTCCTAAATATAATTAATTCCTAATTTTCTGAACAAAATAATTGTTATGAGTTTTTTGTATTTTAGTCAAACCTTAATAGATAATCATAAATTTGTTATGATATTCATTTTGCATTTTAAAAACACGAGAAAGATGCAGTTTTTGTTTTTGTTTTTTTTTTTATGAAAATATGCTTGGAAAACTTTTAGGATTCGACCGTTGCACAAAGACAAAGCATTTTTTTTATGTTTTTGAATTGAGGAAATTAATTTAATTTTTTTTGAAAATTTTTCAATTTTTTAAATTTTTTTAAAGAAAAGTTTTGGAGAAAAACCGAGTATTTTTAATACCGGGTCTATATCTTACAGTGTAAGTCTACAGCTTAATATTATGAAAAATAGTTGGAAAAACATGCAAGAGGTCCATAAATATTTTTAAAATTTCCTTCGTAAAATTTGAAAAAAATTCCTTTTCTTTTCTTTTTTAATATTATTATATTATTATTAAAAATAAAAAAACTTTATTTTTATGCATTTCCAAGTGAAAAACATTTTGAAAAGCAACCGCTATCACACTCTCAAATACCCCTTTAATTTAAGGGTTTCTCCAAAGTTCAATTTGGTCCTTCAACTTTTAATTTTTTTCAATTGCACCCCTAATTGACCATATACTCTCAATTTTATGCAAATTTGCCCTTGCCGAACTTCATTGTCAGCCCCAAATTTCAATTTTTTTTTATTTTAGTCCCTGGTTTTGAATTTATGCAAATTGACCCCCAAAAAGATTATTGGCTATGATTTTCTTTAATGTGACTCCTAATTGACCCTAAAACTTTGATTTTATTATAATTTTACCCTTCATTTCAATCAATTGACTTGATAAAAATTAAATTTTGTCTCTTAAAATTTCAATCTTATCAATTAAGCCTAAATTGAACTCTCAAACTTAATTTTTCACCAATTAAGCCCCCTAAAAAATGAATTTGACCTATTTAAAGTATAATTAAGTCCATGCACCTAATTAAATCCTTCAATTGGACCCAAATTAATTCTTAAATATAATTAAACCTTAACTTAAGCCAATGATTAAATTAAATTGGCCTATTAAAAATTTAATTATGTCGATGGACTTAATTTTTATGCAGATTCATTCAATAATAATTTAATTTGACATTGAATCTATATTGTCTCTACAGTTTTGGGTACAATGGGGTACTATCAAGCTTTCGATTTCGTCCAAAATTACAACTTCATTTTATGTATATCTAAAGTCCTTTTTCAACCAATGTTTTTCACATTACCAGTCTCCTTGCTATTATGATTTATTATTTATTTTTTAATAGTAAATTTTAAAAAATAACTCAAATATAAGTTATGACAGATATCAAATAAGATTCGATGAGGTAATGAAGATCTAAACCTCATATTTGTTGGTCAATAGCATAATCATACCCTGCACCAAAGTGAAAGGTCATTGATTCCCTTGACATTATAGTAATAAGGTTATCTATCATTCCACAGCAGATCCATTCCTGCCTGTCTTTTGATTCGTAAAGTTACAGAGAATGGGCTTGAAACACAACAAATCCACATTAAACTAAACATAAATTAACTTTCTGAAGAAAAACTATGTGCTTAGTTAATTACCAGCAATGTTTTAGCTCTTAATTAGTCAACTTTCATCAGAAGAACGTCATTGATATAACTATGGGCTGTGAATGTGCTTGGATGACTTTATTTTATTGCCTTCACTTGTCCAATATAAAAGCAACCAAGGCTGACATAATCTTGTAATTTCTAAGTTGATAATTCAATTCAAAATATTTTTTTCAACTCTCGATGAACCTGTCTGTGATCGGTATCTTTTCCTTTGGGGTAAGTTATGATCATTTCAACAATGAAATTGATTAAATAGTAAATCGCAATGAGCTACAAGTTGTTTAGTGGTATGAGGTTCATCTTGAAGGTTGAATTAAGTGCTCTAAGGTCTTACTCAAAGAATAGATTAAAAATAGGGAGAGAGGTCAGTGATAGAAGATAAAATTTGCTGGTCATTGTGAAAAAAATGGAATGGAATGGAAATTTCAAGGGGGTGGAAAATGCAATTGCTGATGATATTGGAGGAGATCAGCTAGAGCCCATCATGAATTACCTTTGCAATAACCATCTTCCCATTTTTTCCTTTTTTTGATAGCTCATTTTCTGACCATGACTGCGACATAAAATATACTTTTGAACTAGAGTTTTAAACTTGATCTAACTTGATAAGTTAGTTTTGATTCTGATATGTGCTGATTTTTAAATTAAATCGAGAAAGATATTGACCCAGCAAAATTTAATTGATCTGATTATGTTTTTAATGATCTGGTTGATCTCATCAAATCTGACTGAATCAGTACCAATTTCTTTTTTTGAATGAAACAATTGTGTTTAAAAAAAATAATTGACTCGATCAACAATCGAATGATATAGACCCCTTTTCAGGTTATTTTTGAATTTGATCTCACAACTGAAGGGTAATCTATAATGGAAATTAGCTACATTTGAAAACAATATGTTTAGAATAAATTATAACATAGTCCTTGTATTTTTAAGAAATTAATAAGTTAGTCCTTGTGTTTGTGTGTCTATATATCACATATTAATTAATTAGTCCTTGTATTTTCGTAACCGCAGAAGCTCCTTTTACTGAAATAGTATGAAGTGTAAACCATGTTGGATATGCTACCACGACTAAACAATATTGATGTTACATATTATAGAAATAAGAATACAACAAAATGGAGTCATTGATGGTGAATTCAAAGACTAATAGATTAATAACTAGATAATTTTCATCATTATGCCGTAGGTTGAATCAAATTTTTATGGAATGTAAAAATAATAATAATAATTAGATGTTGTTAACATGTTTTCTAGCAGGGAAAAACAATTATATAAGAGTTGACTTGATGTGATTTAGTTGACTTTGCAAGTCCAAAGACAACCCGAATGATTGCTAAATATATAGTTTAACTAAAAAAAATAAGACAATATTTTTAAAAAAATATTGAAACAACAACATATTGAATTTACTTGTATCAACTCATGTAAACCTACTAAATCCTTGATCCAAGTCATGAGATCTTGATAACCCTGCAAAAAGCAAATAAAAAAATTATTAAGCCCGTTTTGCATTTAATCCAATGTCGAAGGATGCAATTGAAAATAAAATTCAATTAGAAAAATAAATCAAAGCAACTCAGGTTAACATGTCAAGTCTAAGTCATGAGATCTAATTAAAATAAATTATAAAACTCAATTTTCAGTCAACCTGATGTTGTAAGATAAAATTAAAAAATCAATTTAAAAAAAGATATAAAAAATCATATGATGACAAACCTATGACTCAAGCTATAAGACTAGGATAACCTTATAAAAAAACCAAAAAATAAAATTATGAAACCTAATTTTCAATGAACTCAATATTGAAGAATAAATTTGAAAAAAAAATAATATAAAGTTCAATTGTCAATCAACCTAGCATTGAAGGATTAAGTTGAGAAAAAATTAATTAGAAAAAGAAAAAAATAACCTGAGTCAATCCAGGTTAACTTAAGAAATTCTGGTTATAAGATCAGGATAACTCCATAAAAAATAAATCAAAACGTGTTATAAATAAATCTGATACCTATTAAATTCAATGTTAAAGAATAAATTTTTTAAAAAAACTAAGTTTAAACTTAAGAAAAACTTGAGGACTAGGTTAAAAAAAACCTTAATATTTTACTATTTATTACAACAGTGAAATTCCATCAATGGATAGTGTATGTTAATGAATTTTCCATTAACAAGAAAAGTAATAGACAGATATCCTTGTGATGATGAAGGATGACTTCATGGTGCATCTTGGGGCTTTACACTTCTTATATTTATCGTAGATGACAAAATCAATAATGCAGCACTAAGAAAGACAGGTTAGGTATTATGTGAGTGAAACATTCAGTACGAGGTTCGGCTTGATCCGCAACCACTGAGAGAGAGTACCCTGTACCTTCGGTGGCCTGTTTTATCGTGAGACTGAATTATTTTTGTGTAAAAAAATAATATTTAGGTATTAAAATGAGATAAAAAAATAATAAAAAAATCAATCATGATGATAAACATGTAAAAATGAATAAGAGATATTTTTTTAAACTCGTGTCTTAAATCATGTGACTGAAATAATCTGATAAAAAATAAAAAAAATTATAAGTTTTTTTTAAAAAAAACATGTTAATTTTTTAAATATGTGATCCGAGTTATTGGACCTAAAACATCTAATCTGGAAAATTATGAAGTTAAATTCTCAATCAATTAAATATTAAAAGATAAAATTAAAAAAACACTTAATTATATAAAAGGATTTAGAAAAATAAAAATTTAAAAATGAGGATCAAAATAACTATTACTACTATTATTAATAAGTAACATCATCATCACCATCATTACTATTGTTATCGTAGCTATTATTATTAGAATTAAAATTTTTATTGTTGTTGTTGTTAGTATTATTATTATTATTATTAGTAATAATAGTAGCAATTTTATTAGTATTATCACTATCATCATTGTTGTTGCTGCTACTACTACTGTTTTTTTTTGTTGTTGTTATTATTACCATCATCACTACTGTTATTAGAATTTTTACTATCATCACTATTCCTCCACACCACCACTATTACAATTAATGTTGTTGTTGTTGTTGTTGTTACCATCATCGTTATTAATAATCATATTATTATTACTAATATCATAACTATTATTTTTATTATTATTACTATTATTATTAAAATTATTACTATCACCACTACTATTATTACCACAATAAATTACCACTATTATTACCACTATTAGTATATCATCAACATCTATTATTATTATTATTATTATTATTATTATTATTACTATCATAATTACCATTATCATTATTATTATTATCAAAATTATTACTATTATCACTATTACTGCTATCATAATAAACTACTACTACTACTACTATTCTATTATAATTATTATTGAAAAAAAATAAAAACGATGAACTTGATTTGAAGGATAAAATTAAAAATCATAAAAACTTTGATAAAAAAGGCTAAGGAAAACAATAAAAAAAAAGAAGAAGGACCAAATTGAAATCATTATTATTATCATTGAAAAACAAAACTTAATTTGAAGGATAAAATTGAAAGTCATAAAAACTTTAACAAAAAAGCAAAGGAAAAAAAAGGAATTAAAAGTAGAAGGACTAAATAAAAAAATATTATATATACAAATTAGAAATTAAGGGTTAAATTAAAAACAAATAAAACTTTAGAAAAGAAAAATGAAAAAAATACAAAAATCAAAACTAAAAGGACTAAATTTGAAATACAAATAACAATGAGGACCATAATGTATTTTTGGGGGCAAGAGAGAAAAATGAAAGGAAAAAAAAGAATAACTGCTGATAAACTGATCATATTTGAACAACACATGCCACTCATAATAAAAGAGAAGACAACGACGAATAAAATGAAATGATAGAAGCTTATTTTTTACCACCAGGAGCAAACGCACGCGCCATCCAAAGGGCTCTAACGCCAACAACTTTTTCAAACTTAAATTATTATTTAATGATAAATAATGTTATTACCCTCAATCAAATTAACAATTAATAAAAAAACCTAGGCTAAAAAACTTTAATACTCTTTGATCCTAATTACTTAAATTTCTTGGATTTGAGGGCACAAATAATTTTACTGTTTATAAAAAATGAAAATATTGAAATACCCATGCCTCTATTGTGTTGATCTTTCTACCCTCGAGGCTATTTTTATTATTTCATTGTTCATAAAAATATTGAATAGACTAAAATATCTTCAAACAAATCTATAATGACTAATACATCATATGAAATATAAAAATCCTCTTTTTTTATATATATAAGAGGTCATGGACACCACTTCACTATTACTTCACTATTATAGTAAATAATGAATTGTGTGGCTACATGAAAATCCCCTTCACTTTTAATTTTTTTTTTTTGAGATATATAGCAAGAGGTGCCATAACTTAGTCCAAAAGTAGAAACAAGACATGGTAATTAAATATAATGGTACCTAAACCTAACAAAAGATAAACTGAGGATACCTTTTAATACAAAAAGAATTGTCTTGTTTCTTCTAAAGGCAATACAATAAATTAGTTTCTCTATCCCTAGTTTTTTAAAACATTAAACTTTTTTAATAAATTATTTTTTATAACTATAGTTATCAGATTCAATGACCAGTTAACTTAAAGCATGACTTTATTCAAGTTAAGTTTGTTTTTAACCCATTTAAAAAATTAACTTGAGCAAACTCAGGTAATTATATAACTCAACAAGTGATCTAATTAATCTCAAGTAAGATCTGGATGGGTTAACTCTAAGGATTTTTTTATTTTTATTTTTTCTAAAATGATTCTATTTAAGCTTATTTTATGTAATCTAAAATGATATCATTTTGATCTTAAAAAAAAAAACCTTAAAATGACATTGTTTTAGGATAGATACGAATTGAACCACCAACCAAAGTTTTCTCGACCAACCCGAGCTTGACTAGGGTTTGATAACTATGAAATTAAAACCAAGAGGTACTAGTTGTTGCCCTATATGGTATTACTGCACTGAGATGAACACCAACATTTATAGATTTTAGGGAGGAAAATGAAAGAAAACAATAGCAACAACCAAAGGAAGAGGCAAAGCCATGATAAGGTTTAGAAAAAAATTTAAACTATTGGATTTGCCTGGGTTGGTATTAGACTAAAGAAGACTACTGGTCGTCGGAGACAATGACTTGCTACATTTCATTATCATAAATTATTTTCAAGTCATCAGATACCCTCCAAATTAAGGAAAGTTATTAAACCTGTCACACGGATCGGATAATAAGTAGAGTTGGTTAAATCTAGTCCATCAAAATGCTCTAATTTTTTTTTTTAAGAAGTAAAAACAACGTAATTTTAATTTTTTTAAAAAAATTAAATTGAATTTTGATTGGGTTTAATCAAATCATGAATTAACCTGTTAAATTGACCAAATCAAATCTAAATTAATGTTTTCGACACTTCACGCAGACGAGGAGAAATCGGGTTGACCCACCACTCCAATCAGGTTTAATAGCTGTGAATGAAGCATTCCATGCCCTATAGCCATGCAAGTGTTGTAACTTTGTATGGAAACATGGAAATTGACAATTCGGAGATGAAGAAATGTTACAGGAGAAATTGTATGGGACACAGCAGCCTCAACATAAACAATAGTCCATAGCCATTTCATGTGCCTTCTTTTTCTTAATTTTATATGTACCCCAGCAGAGAATGTGACCAAAGGGTTTTTTAACAAGAAAATATTGGATGAACATGTAGCTACGTAATCCAATGGGCACCCAAATTACCTTTACACACAGATCCTCCATTTGACGACTATTCCTCGATCTTTCCTTATAAATTCCACTAGACTTTCACTCTAAGTCCCAGCTCTCTCCCTCACTAAAGTTGAACCCTTGTAGTAGTTTTCATCTTGAAAGGGAAGTCAAGCCTATAGTAACTAAGAGAAACCATGTTTACGTCAAAGAATAAAGTGGGGTATCTCCTGTTGATATTGCTGAGCATTTCAGCTTTTGACCATGGAGTTCTAGGAGCAAGAAATCTGAAGGAGAGGGTGGAATATACGAAGAAAACTGAAGGTTCGGTTAATATTCAAGATGCAACGGTCAGTAGAGCGGTTCCCTCTGGTCCTGACCCCTTAAACAACAGGTAAATCTGCAGATCAGCCAGCACATTCAAATCTTTTCAGGAAATGGATTTATATATACGGTAGTACTGGTCGTGCCATATTTGCAATAGCTTCTACTATATATATATATATATATATATATATATATATATACACAGAGAGAGGGATTTTCTATTGATGCTGCGTGCCATACTTTAGAGCATGAGTAGTGAATAAGCGTGGATACCCCTACCACAAGGGTAT
>Ga0325402_1003685_pt1 | contig 13923 bp, 8 predicted proteins | sample PopdelMetagenome_22_FD_207212 | JGI IMG/M metagenome (GOLD analysis project Ga0325402, IMG submission 207212) | Populus deltoides microbial communities from Bellville, Georgia, United States - Xylem-PdKOR-R3 | ecosystem: Host-associated > Plants > Phyllosphere > Stem > Wood/Secondary xylem... | reverse complement strand
TTCTTCTTGCATATTTTCTGGTTTGCTCCCCAACAAGGGAAGATGAAGTTTCTTCCCATATAGATAATCCTCAATTTGCATTTTCCAGTATCCAAAATCTGTCCCGTCAAATTTTTCAATTCCAGCTTCTTTTATTTCATCTGCCATTTTTACTACTTCTCTGATTCGAATTTCCCAAATCTGACCTTACAGATGTGTCCAGAACAGCCGAAAACCTTGGAAATGACACTGAGATCACCCCAATCGGACTTCGGATGGCTCCGATTTTAGCAATCAAAGTTTTGGATTAACGGACGGTGCATATGCAGCCGCGTGTCAGCCAGAGTACCGCCTGCGTCGCACCGGATCAAACAACTCAGTAGCGGTTCTGATGAAGCCACGTGTCAGCCGATTAGGTCCTGCGTCACACCGTATCAAAACTCAGTAACGGTTCTGATGAAGCCACATGGCAGCAGATTAGGTCCTGATCAAAACTCATCAACGGTGCATATTGAGCCACGTGTCAGCAGATGATGGCCTGAGTCGCACTGGATCAATACTCAAGAGTGGTCCTGATTTAACCACGTGTCAACTGATTCGATCCTGCATCGTACTGGATCAAAACCCCTCAACGGTGATAATGTAGCCACGTGTCAGAATATTAGCTTCTGCGACACATCGGACCAAAACTCAGTCGGATGACGTGGCAGGTGACGCGGACGTTGACCGTACGGATTTGATGACGTGGCGGGTCAGCCCGACCCGTTTTGCAGAAGCCGGGCGAAGATGGAGCGTGGCGCGCGTACGGAGATTTGGTGCGCGTGGGCAGTCTGGACGTCGGAGCGTGTGGGCGCATGCGGGCATGCAGGACATCGGTTATTCGCCGGGTTTTCAATAGTGGATTCGTCCGGTTGTCCTCTACACGATGGTATGTTCAAAAACACGTTTGGAGAACTTTAATTTTTGAGTTTGGATCAAACACCCTCTTTGTCAAGAACAAGCTCTGATACCAGTTGTTGGGCTTTTTCCAGAACTCAATCACACACAATTTACGTGGTTCGGCAACTTGCCTACTCCACGGAGCTACTGGTTTGTATTAATGAAGCTTACAAACAATACAAACAAAGAGGAGGAGAATCTTCTCAACTCAACTCTACACTCAAGCTCTCTCTACTCTTCTCTGTTTTCTCTTCTCTCTGTGTTTTCACTCTCTGCAACTCGTCGGTTCTTCTTCTCTGTGTTCTCTTGATACACATACAAACACTTCAAGGGGGGCACATTAATATACAATTAATGAGAGTGAGGGAGAGTCCTCCACCATGTGCTAAGTGGGAGATTAGGTAATCCCACTTGCACATGGTGGGGCTTGCTTGTCTCCAATAATTAACATTAACAACGAGCAATTTCTCTCTTCAGTTGGACATTTAAAGTGTGTGAGGAAGTTGTCATTGCGCGGACACTGGAAGGGGGACAGAAGTTACCATATCGGCCTTCACCAAATTCTTCTTGGATTTCAGCTTTTCTGCTAACTCCAACTTCCACTATTTGGAGAGTATTGGGAAAGCTAAAACTTCTTAATTGTGGTTTCTCTGAACATGCAACTAATTCTGTTGATTTTGGAGGTTTTTCCTCTCTTGAAGAGTTGGATCTATCAAGAAACGAGTTCTTCAGTCTGCCTTCTGGCATCGGCATCCTTTCTCAGCTGCGGCTTTTGACCGTTAAGGAATGCGGAAATCTTGTATCAATCCCAGAGCTTCCCTCAAATTTAGAACGTTTGGATGCATTTGGTTGCAAATCAATGCAATGGGTAAGACTACCAATCCAAGCAAAAAAATATCTACGTCTGTTTCTGTTTGGTTGTGCGGATTTAGGAGAGATTCAAGGCATGGAAGGTCTGAGTAATCATGGCTGGATTATTGCCTATGTTACCAAGAGCAAGTTATCAAATAATTATAAGAAAAGCCTTGTTGAGGTACTATTTCTGTCTCTCTTGCACACAAATAAGCACACAATTGGCACATACTATATATACATTAATTAATGTCTAATATATACAGGCAGTGTGCTACGGTGGTTACGGGTATCAAATTCTCTTCAATTGTTCTTATACGTTCAGCCACAGAGATAAGTTCACTATGATTCCAAATTGGTTCAGCTACCGTGGAAAAGGAACTTCATTATCATTTCATGTACCTCCAGTTTTCCAAGGCTTGGTCGTTGGGGTTGCCTGTCAATGCTTGATAGGTCTTTTTGGTGCAGCCAAATTGTGTATACAGAATAAAAGCAACGGTATTCAATTGTTTGAAGCATACGTGTGCGATTCGGCCGCTAGCAATTTGATGACATACATAATTACAAGTGAGATGGCAATGGAAGAATATTGTGAAGATGAGGAATTGGAACTGTGCGTGGGACTTTATATGGGAGAAGACGCTGAAGTGTTTGAATGTGGGATCCATGTGATAGTTGAAAAGACAGATTCATTTGAAGGGTCAGAGTGGGATCATGAGTCTGAAGTTGGAAGAGATAGAGTAATACCTGCACCACCATATCTGTCTCAATATGCGCTGTACAATTTCTTTGAGATTGACGGCAAGCAAGGTCTGAGTAATTTATCAAAAAATACCAAGGATTGGCTTCTTCAGGTACTGTTTCTGTCCCTCTTGCACACACATATATAGCATGTGTATATATACATGTATTAATCAGTGTCTAAAATCTCAGCATTCCTTGAATTCACTATTTATGCAGAGAATCTTCGATTATCATTTTCGCGAGTATTTTATTCTATCATTCCAAAATGGTTCCGCTACGATTGGAGAAGGATGTTCATTATCATTTGATTTACCTCCAGATTTCGAAGGCTTGGTCATTTGGGCTGTCTGTTCAGGTTGTGGTGGGTATCAAGAATTCAAGGCTATTATAAAAAATAAAAGCAACGGTATTCAGTTGTTCGAAGCTACACATGCAAGACCCTATTTCCGTAGTAGGTGGGTAAGAGTCATAAGCAAACCTGAGATGGCAATGGAAAAACGCTGTGGGGATGCTGGATTGGAACTACATGTGATATTGAGGTCCGAAAACAGCGAAGTGGTACGATGTGGGATCCATGTGATAGATCCATTTGGACGGAGCATATACGCTCAATCTCCAGCGTTGGATCATGACCTTTACAACTACGAGACTTCATTTGAAGGTTCAGAGGGGGATCATGACATTGACTACTACGAGACTTCATTTGAAGGGTCAGGATCGTCGGATCATGAGATTGACAACCAAGAGTCCGAAGTTGAAAGCGATAGAACGATACCTTCGCCACCATATCATCTGCTTCACCATCCCCGTCATGGTTCAATGAGATTTTCTACAAGGCAGCAATGGAAAGCTTTTCTGATTCGGGCGTTCAGCCTGTGGAAAACCATAGTCATGCAAAAATTCTTACCTGATGATCTCAATTAGTCGAGGGATTGGTTTAAGAAAACTCCCCACTTTATGCCCACTTAGCAATGATATTTTTTTCTTGACTATTTTAAGCAATTGAGTAATTATCTATATTTTAAGAGACTACAGGAAAAGATCGAGCTGCGAAAAAAAGAATATTTATATCAACTTGGTTTCCTCATAAAAGACCATACATGGATCTTTTTATCAACTTACATGGGGCAATAGCTACAAGGCAGGCATGGATCTTTTTATAAATGTTATGTATAAAACATTAAAGTCTTATAAGATCATACTGCTATATCACATATGATGAAATTGAAATTAAATATATATGCAGCACAGTAAAACACTAATCTCGGATCAAAAGGATCCCAACCCCCTTCCTCACTGAATCAATAAATAGTTGTAAACTTGTTTAAAAAACAAATATTTAGACATAAATATGTGGTTGATTAGACTTCAGAGGATTATTTGTTACTCTTGTTAATAACAATATTTTTATGGAATTAGAATTTTTAAAGTTTTGTTTCATAATAGATAAATTTTTATTTTCTAAAAAGGGTTTAAACAAGATTATGTTTTCTTCATCACTACACAATTGATTAAAGAAAAACTTCATGAATACAAACACTTGTGGGCTCATGTATTAATGAGTGAACACAAGGGTATACATCAAGAAAGATAAGAATTGAAAATTTGAAATTATTGTAAAATTGATAGTAAAATAATGATTTTACCTAATTTAATCTAGTTTTATCATTTTTTTAATTTTAACTTAATTTTAGATGATTAATATATATTTATTTATAAAATCATATAATTTAAGACTCTTGATTTTTCCTGCACTTTCCAGAGCCCTTGCATTGCCTTGTCAAAATTCAAAAGGGTCAAAAGAATTTTTTAACAAAAAAATATGAAAAAGAAAAAGAAAGTCTCCTGATCACATTACCAAATAGAATGTACTAGATGCTATGCCCGTGCGATGCCGCGGGCTTGTGGCATGTTAGTGCGTTGTTGTAGATTTGTGAAAAAAATAATAAAAAAAATATATGGAGAAAAACTGTTGCAATCCACAATGTTTTCAAGGAAAAACTCTAAACCTAAATTTTTAACCAGATTAATATTTTAAAAATAAAATGAACAAAGAAAATTTTGGAAAAAATCATAACAAAAAAAAAAACCATGCAGGGAAACACTGTAGCAATCTATAGTGTTTCATGAGGAAATCTACAGTTGTAATTCTCAACCAGCTCAATATGAAAACAATAAAATCGACAAAGACAATTCTGGAAAAAAAAATATAAAAAAAAAAACCATGTGAGGAAACACTGTAGCAATCCACAGTGTTTTAAAGAAAAAAACTATAAATCTAAATTTTCAACCAGCTTCAAATTAAAAAAATAAAATCAACAAAAACAATTCTGAAAAAAAACACAAAAAATTGAAAAAAAAAAGAAGAAGACAATTTTGGAAAAAAAAGAAAAAATAAATGGAAAAAATGAAAAAAAAAAACATGTGGGGAAAGTTAAAGTTGAATTCTCAACCAACTCAATATTAAAAAAAAATCAAAAAAAATAATTTTAAAAAAAACATGTGAGGAAATACTATAGCAAAACAAAAACCATGTGGGGAAACATTGTAGCAATCCACAGTGTTTTAAAGAAAAAAACTACAAAGTAAAATCGACAAAAACTATTTTGAAAAAAAAAGAAAAAAATCATAAAAAAAAACTATGTAAGGAAACATTGTAGTAATCCATAAAGTTTTTTTAAAAAAACTATAGAATTAAAATTCTAACTAGTTCAATATTTAAAAAAAATCAATAAAAAAATTTTAAAAAAAACAATCTTGGAAAAAAAACAAAAAAAAAGAAATAAAAGAAAGAACAAATAGAAAAAAAACAAAAAAAAAAACATGTGAAAAACTTAAAAAAAAAAACATGGGGAATAATAAAAAAAAAAGACGTGGTGAAAGCTACCCTACACGTTTTATAGTATTGTTAACTATTCACCAGCCAAAAATCCCCTAAAACCTATGAATGAATCAACATAAACATGAACACAAAGAAAAAGAAAAAATAGTTTTTATTATGCTGAAACTAATTTTTTTTTTTTATAAAAAAAGTTGAATTGAAAGGGCGATTATATACATTCCCTTTCCCTTTAACACAAATTAGCAAATCAACAAACAAGAACAAAAAAAAAATTAGAAAGTGAACTTTTTGGACCAATTAACATGTTCTTTTAAATACTGAAAACTACACCAAAAAGAGAAATCACTTCCATGTTGTAAAAGAGAAAGTATCAAACTATTGGCTCTTTCAAAGGATCTAAAGGCTGAGCCTGCTCTCCTTCGCGTTGCGAGGGGCTGTGCTCCTAACAAGCCCTCTAAGATGTAAACACTCACAGTCCTCGTCCCCGTCCTCATCCTTTTCTGCCTCTCTGTTTTCTTTTTTTTTCTTTTTTCACTTAAATGGATTAATTGACGATCTAGTTCTGTGTTAAGTTCAATGTGTTCTTTTTTAGGTCTTGACTTGTGGATTTAGGCAATGTTTGATTGTTTTATTTTTTTGATTTTATCAAGCTGGATTTGTTCTTAGTTGTTCGTTTAATATCCGATTTAAGCTACATCAACGTGCTTTATTGATTTAGGTAGATTATGGTGTCATTTTAGGCCATTTGAGCTGTTTTCTATAAAGAAAACGAAAATAAAAATCATTTGTTCTTAAAAAAAGTTGAATTGATTTCAAGAATCTAGCTTGCAATTTTTTTGGGTTTGATGGATTTGCTTTTGAAATGCGATTTTGTGGGCTTGATGTAGGTAAAATCCAGATTAAACATGAAGCAGCTGCTGTTTATTGGAGTTTGGTGTCCAACAATGTTGTTCATTGTGTATAGAACCACAATATATTAACACACTGAGGTATGGTTTGGAATTTCGATAACTTCTTGTGTCATTTGTGTTAGTATCACGGAGACAAACAATGCCTCATCTTCATTGTATGCTTAATGGGAACACCTCATCTCCCACTTAGCATAAAGTGGAGGCATAAATGGTGGCAAACATTTTGCCGTGATTTATGGCCATGATTTCTTGCCCCCCTTTGTCTATAATTAGACACATTGAAGAGCTGAGGAGAGTTGCAGAGAATAGAGAGAATGAGAGCAGAAGAATATAGAGAGCTTGAGCGAGTAGAGTTGAGTTGAGAAGAGTTTTTTCCTCTTTATTTGTATTGTTTTATTGTTTCTTTGATTGATTAATACAAACCAATAGCTCCGTGGAGTAGGTAAATTGCCAATCCATCTAAATTTATGTGTGTTTGATTTCTGGAATTTCCCAACAATTTGTTGCTCCATCTACAGCGTTTCTGTTATTGAATTTACCCCCGGATACAAATTAAGCTGCTTTTTTTTTTTTGTTTTTTACATTGAAAATAGGTTCAGCTCTAGCTTTCTGTGTTTTAATGGTGCTACTTCTGTTTCAAAAACTTGCTGGCTAGTTTTTCTCCACCACTGTCAGATGGAAGAAGAATTGTACCCCGTTGACATAAAGGTAATTTCAGAACTATCAATTAAAATCCCAAAGTACTGTTATTGTTCAATGTGTTCATCGTTATCTGAAGATGATTCCGAAGAACACTAACTGCAGGTAGCAAAAGAATACCCAAGGGAAGTTACTCAACAACTTCGAAACATATTGTACTGGTGATTGTTTGCCTTGATTCTTCCTCTGAAATATTGACTCTTCCGTGAAACACGCAGGCCTCAAAAGGCTGTAGTTGAGTTCTTCTATATAGGTGGATAACAGAAGGATATATTGTCGAGTTCTTCCTCTGATTTTGCTAGAAAAGCCTTTCTTGATTTTTTCTGCAAATTAATTGAATTATTGGCAGCCTGATATCCTATGGTATTTAACTAAATATGAAAATCTGGAGAACCCTACGGTTGATTGGGATATAGTAGGCAACATTGTTGGCTTTCAAGTATTCTACACAAAGGTACACGGACCATATACTGGTTAAGAGGCATTCCATGTCATCTTGGATCATACACAAGCCTTTCCATTTGTGAGGTTCTAATCTGCTTAACATAACATCTCGGTAATTATTTATGGGCTTGAAAAACTTTGGTTATAAAACAACTCCAAAAATCAAAAGATACCTTGAAAAGCCTGATAAAAAAAAATAACTCACGTTTATTATAATAAAAGCCCAAAGGAAACCTTGAAAAGGTTGATCCAATAAAAAAGCCCAGATAAAGCTCAACTAAGTAATAACAGTTTGAACCGGTTTGAGACCATAAAAAACTGAGCTGAGCAGACCTGAAATTGGTTGGTTTGAACTGGTTTTTGGGTTTGATTTGATTCAAAACCTTTACAGTTTACATAGCCCATCATCCTTATCCTGACAGCATGAAACATCTCTAATTTTATCAAAGAAAGTATCTTTAATTCAAGGATTAATGTTGAGTTTGGTAGATTTATATATGCTCGGGCTCAGAGCCAGAAGATGTTAACATTTCATTGTAGTGAATGTGTCGATATGACATGGACAAGTAGCATATAATTAACCTCATGTTGAGCAGCACAGCATCCAACATCTTTCCTCCAACAAGTTCAGTTCACACTTTCCGTCCATGGATTTCACTAGCACCAGAGCGACCTAATCTTGATAAAAATAAAAATCAAATACAAAAGAAAAAGAAAACAAACCAAGAATTCCAGTATAATAGGAAAGAGGCACATCTGTGTGTTGAATTTTGAACAGTCCCTTTGTTTCTGTAATGAGACTGTGCTCTTCCCAAATCAGGTCACCTTTCCTGTAGTCTGGATGACCTGAATCCAGAGCTCTAGCCACCCCATGAATTCCAGGAGTTTCTTTTGGTACCTTAAGTTTGATGGTACTAGCGATCTCCTCCACGTCTGATTTCTTAGGCAGACCCGAGATGACATAGTTCTTCACTTCTTCATCACCACTCATTGCCATTATGTGCCAGAAATTCCAAAACGTTAAACACAGAGAGAGAAGTTTGCAATCTCTATATATAGATAAGATATACAACTGTTTCTGCTAGCTTTTTATCCATGTTGTTTTTCTCTTTTGCATTGCTAGAAAAATAGGGTGCAAAATGGCTACGACAATCATGTTTTTAGCAAAAACAATCGCCAAAACAATCATGTCATGTTATTGATTAAAAAAAATCCAGGAGAATAGTTGAAGAAAAGCACCAATTTCAAAACTATTGCTTGTTTGGAAATCACTAAATTAAATTGAATTAGAAATTTTTAATAATATCTCATATTTAAAATATTTTTAGTGTTAAGAATTAAATTTTAAATAGGATTCAATCCCTAAAAATTATACCAATTAGATATTAACCCCTCTGATTTACAATTCTAAATAGAAAAAAATTAATGTTAAAACTATTTTTTTTGGAAATACCTATCTTTATTTTACAGAACTTTGAAGAAATGAGATGAAGGTGATGAGGGTAATATAAAATATAAAATATAAAATGAATTGAATTTTATTTATTTTAAATGTGTAAATTTAATTTGTTTATAAATTGAATTCAAATCAAATAATATAATTAAATTAAATTACATTACGGTGGAAAATTGATTCCACACAAGCGCTTGTTAAGAAATCATCTTAAAAAAATCATTATCATAGGTCAAACTTAAAATTAAGTTATATAACTAAACACATATTATATGAGGTGGTAGCAAATAATCCAGATTTTCTAGTGGACTCATGTATTAGTAAGTAAACATAACGGTATGCATGATTGAAGATAAGAATTGAAAATTGAAAATTATTATAAAATCAATAGTAAAATCATGATTTTAGTCTAGTTTTATTATTTTTTATTTTAACTTAATTTTGAACAATAAATATATATTTACTCGTAAAACTGTATTTTCCTACACTTTTGGGAGCCCTTGCACTGCCTTGTTAAAATTCAAAAGGGTCAAGATGTTTTTAACAAAAAGAAAAAGAAAAAAGAAAGCCTCCGGATCGCATTACCAAATAGAATGTACTAGACTAGTCACCAGCCCAAAATCCCTTAAAAGGCTATGAATGAATCAGCATAAATATGAACACAAAGAATTGAAAGGTGGATTGATTAGATCCAGTCCCTTTCCCTCCCTCTAACACAAATTAGCAAATCAACAAACAAGATCAAAAAAATGGTTAGAGCTATCGATCCCATGTATATGCAAGTTGTCCGTGGAAATTTATACTTCTTGATTATGATGTTACTGTCGGGTAGAAATAATAATTTTATTTTTTAAAAAATAATAAATATATTTTATACGAATAAAATTAATAACAAGTTTTAAATAATGTTAAAGATAAAAAAAAAATGTTTTTTTAAATAATAAATATATTTTATATGAATAAAATTAATGACAAGTATCAGACTAGACCCGGAAACAAAAAAGCAGGGCCGAGAGATGGAATTCAGCAGCCAAATAAATGGAGATGGAGAGTGAGGGCGAGGGTCTTCGACTCTTCTGAGTTTCCCGTGTGGAAATTTATGCCATTTGATTGTGATGCTGCCATACCTAACAACGCGGTTTTGTAATCAATGGTGATTATGCCATCTTTTGGAGGGTGTAAATGGTTTTTTAAATAAATTTTTTTATTGTTCATATATATTCATATTTCATTGTAGCACACAAAATTCAATATGGTCTTTCAAGTTTTGGTTTTTGACATTTTTGTCATAAAATTCATTTCTCTTCCATTTTAGTCGGTAGGAGGAGTTGAGAGAGAATAGTAGCTTGCAAAGGATAAAAGAGAAAAGCTTCAGCGAAAATTGTTCTAGTGTATTACACATGGTCCATTATATTAAAAAAAATAAAATGACCCGCGACATATTATCCCTTCATTTTTTTTTACAGAAAGAAGAAAAAAGAAAGCAAATAGAATTTTAAAATTTAAAATTAACAAATATTTTTTATTGTGACTTTCTTAACATAACATGATGAGTTTTTGTTTTAAAATTGTTTTTCTAATAAAAAAAATTTATGTAAAAAAAATACATAAAAAAAGTAAATAGAATTTTAACTGAAAAACATATTTTCTACTTGAAGATTTAAATTTTAAATTTTTTTACTAATATTTATTTTAGTTACTGTAAAATTAAATTAAAAACTATTTTTAATCTAAGGTAGAAACAAAACAACAGTTTCCTTTTATTTTTCGAGAAGCATATCCTCTTAACAAAAACTTCATGCACTTGCTTTTAACCATAGTTTTTTAAATCAACGGGGAGGTGATCCCAAAGCTATAGATTATAGATCAGCCGGGTTAATTTAAATTTATTTAAAATATTTTATAAAAAATAAAAACCAAAATAATTATATCAAGTTATTGGTTTAAAAATAATAGCCTTTCAGTTCTGAGACGTCAAACAAAGGCAGCTAGCTGGAAGCAGTATTCATTAATCAGCTAACCTCTCTCCCAGATTGCTGCAATTTCATAGCTTGTGGAATCCAACCAACCCTTTGTTATATAGAGGTATAGCTTATACCTCTTCTTTGCTTCTTTCTTGTTTTAATTTCATGTCTTCTCACTCATAACAATAATTTGAAAGCTTTATGTTCAGATAGACGTCATTGATGAGTTTATTGATGAAAATTTTATATATAGCTCAGAAAATGTCATTGTGTTGAGCAACAATCTTTTTTTTAGATCCATGCAGTTAAGAAAATTACTCGTCCTCGCGAAAGAGAAGTAAGCTTAAAGCTTCAACTCTCTAATAGTAATTGCGTTGAAATTCTCTAAAATATCATTGTCTTTGATGATCACTTCACATGTATCCCTTACTAGTTATAATTGCAAGATAGCAGATACCTCCTGCAATCGCTGCATTCGTAATTAATTAATCGTGCCTTAATTTCTGCAGCTGCCATGACAGAGCCAGATTCTTCTCGATCTAGACCACAAGGGGCCTATGATGTCTTTTTGAGTTTTAGGGGAGAAGATACTCGCAAGACATTTACTGATCATCTATTTACTGCCTTACTCAAAGCAGGAATCCACACTTTTCGAGATGATGATGAACTTCCTAGAGGAGAAGAAATATCCGATCATCTCCTCAAGGCAATTCGAGAATCAAAGATATCTATAGTGGTCTTCTCAAAAGGATATGCTTCTTCTAGATGGTGTCTTGATGAACTTGTGGAGATTCTCAAGTGTAAATATAGGAAAACTGGTCAGATTGCTCTTCCTATATTCTATGACATTGATCCTTCAGATGTGAGAAAACAGACTGGCAGTTTTGCAGAAGCATTTGTTAAACATGAAGAACGTTCTAACGAGAAGGTGAAGGAGTGGAGAGAAGCTCTTGAAGAGGCAGGAAATCTATCTGGATGGAATCTCAAAGATTTGGCAAATGGGTATGCCTATTATCTATAAGATTCACTTCCACACATTTATGGAGTCATTATACATCACATATGTTACAATGTGAAACAATAAAATACATTTTGAACATAATTGTCTCGCTATTAATGACTTGCTTTTGTCCATGAACAGGCATGAAGCAAAATTTATCCAAGAGATTATCAAGGATGTGTTGACTAAATTGGACCCCAAGTACTTAGATGTTCCTAAGCACCTAGTAGGTATTGATAAGCTTGCTCACAATATTTTTCACTTCCTAAGCACTGCAACAGATGATGTACGTGTTGTGGGCTTACATGGGATGCCAGGAATAGGAAAGACGACTATAGCAAAAGTTGTATTTAATCAACTCTGCTATGACTGTGGATATGGATTCGAGGGAATCTCTTTTCTTTTGAATGTCAAAGAAAAATCAGAACCTAATGATTTGGTTCTTTTACAACAACAACTACTTAAGGATATTTTAAGACAAAATACTGAGAAGATCAATAATGTTGATAGAGGAAAGGTTCTGATTAAAGAACGCCTCTGCCGCAAAAGAGTTCTTGTTGTTGTAGATGATGTGGATCATCTGGACCAATTAAATGCATTGATGGGAGAGCGAAGCTGGTTTGGTCCCGGAAGCAGGGTGATAATTACAACTAGAGATGAGCGCTTACTTCTTGAAGCTGATCAAAGATACCAGGTTCAAGAATTGCACCGGGGTGACTCCCTTCAGCTATTCTGTCAGCATGCGTTTAGGGACACCAAGCCAGCAAAAGATTATGTTGGGCTTTCGAATGATGTAGTTGAATACTGTGGAGGACTTCCTTTAGCTCTTGAGGTTTTAGGTTCTTGTTTGTTTGGGAAAAACCAAGGTAGATGGGAATCTGTAATTGACAGATTGAGAAAATTTCCAAACCGTGAAATTCAGAAAAAACTTAGAATAAGTTTTGACACACTGGATGAACCTACACTAAAGAATACATTTCTTGATATTGCATGCTTCTTTATTGGTAGAAAGAAAGAATACGTAGCCAAAGTGCTAGAAGGACGAGCTGGTTACAATCCAGAAGATGATTTGGGAACTCTCATTGAAAGGTCTTTGATTAAAGTTCATGATTCTGGAACGATAAGCATGCATGATCTATTACGAGGGATGGGAAGGGAGATCGTTAAGGAAGAGTCACCTGAAAATCCTGCACGAAGGAGCAGAATTTGGAGTCAAGAGGATGCGTGGAAAGTACTCAAGATGCAGATGGTAAGAACTCAATGCATACAGAAAAGCACATTCATTTGTATCTTTATTGTCAAACTTATTACAAACAATCATATGAAAGTTCTACTGATTTTGTTTTCTTGTTTAGGGAACAGAAGTTGTAAAGGGCCTTACACTGGATGTGAGAAGATCAGAAGACAAATCACTAAGCACAGGATCATTTACAAAAATGAAAATTTTAAAATTACTCCAAATCAATGGAGCAGAACTCACCGGATCTTTCGACCAGCTTTCTAAAGTGTTGACGTGGATTTGTTGGCTTGAATGTCCTCTGAGATTTTTACCATCCGACTTTTCACTGGATTACGTAGTTGTTATTGATATGAAGTATAGTAACATCAGAGAACTATGGAAGAAAAAAAAGGTGCGAAACATACCAAAATACCTAAAAATTTGTCTAGAGAACTTTTGATGATTACTTTTTAATGATTTTCCTCACTGCTCTGACAGATTCAAAACAATCTAAAGATCATTGATCTCAGTTATTCAAAGAACCTTATAAAAACACCAAACCTGCACAGTTCAAGTCTAGAAAAACTACTACTTGAAGGTTGCTCAAGTTTAGTTGAGGTATATCAATCTATTGGACATTCAAAGTCTCTTGTGTGTTTGAATATTTCGGGGTGTTCACAAGTTAAGGAGCTGCCGGAGTGCATGGGTGATATTGAGTCCTTCACTGAGCTTCTAGCAGATGGAATTAACAACTGTTGAAGTTTGGTACCTAAGCTAGAACAAGATTACTTAGCAGTAATCTACTGCATGATTATCTAGTTGTTAGCTAAGATTACTATCTAGATTAGGATATGTTTTTGAATTCTTTTGTTGAGTT
>Ga0325402_1003681_pt1 | contig 13927 bp, 7 predicted proteins | sample PopdelMetagenome_22_FD_207212 | JGI IMG/M metagenome (GOLD analysis project Ga0325402, IMG submission 207212) | Populus deltoides microbial communities from Bellville, Georgia, United States - Xylem-PdKOR-R3 | ecosystem: Host-associated > Plants > Phyllosphere > Stem > Wood/Secondary xylem... | reverse complement strand
ATTGAAATTGATGAATTTAAGGTTTGATGGAAAATGATGCATGTCATAGGGGCTTAATTGACGCTAGATTTTATCGATTGAAATTGATGAATTTAAGGTTTGATTGACCAGGTTATTTATATAGGGGCTTAATTGATGAATTTTGGATAACACAAGGACATACTTGTGAATTCAGCCAACTTTAAAACATCCTACTTTGCATGGAATTTATTGCAAGGAATTACTACGAAATGTTGTGACTGTCTGATTGTGTACTTCATATTACAATCCTAAATCATACAATGAACTGAGTGTTGATTTTAGGTCCTCTTTCTTATATGTATTTAGATGTAATTATTAGGTCCTCCTTCTCTCACTAAGTTTTGAACAGAATAGTTTTAATATGATCAAGTGAAGTTCAGATAGTACAATTTATGTGTATGCTCATTTGCGATGTTACAGATTTCAAAGGCTGAATTTTTTACTATGATTTGTCACTGGCTTCAATGTTCAGGATGACGAGACAACCTTGTTGGAAGAGGAAGAGCTGGCAAAAGCAGATTCAAAGAATCCCATAGATGAGGTAAAGAACTAGTTGGATGTATCATATTTCTTTGTGTTCCATAACCTTGCATTTTGGTGAAGAAATCCATGGTTTTTCAACAAAATTTTATTATAACTCCTGATTGTCTTTGCTAGTTTAATTGTTTTATTTTTAATCACTCTGCCTGAGATAGCTGCTAATTCACAGATCTCATTGCTGCAAAAGGAGAGTGAAATCCCTTTGGAAGAATTGCTTGCAAGGTATACCAAGGTGGGTTCAAGAATTGCCTCTGCACAGACCTTTTTCTCATATTGTATGTTGATTTATTTATATTATCCATGCCTTCTTATAGGAGCCTAACAATGAAGTTTCAGAGGATGAATCTGAATATGCATCTTTATTATCAGACAATGTGTCAAATTCCCCAGGCCATGAAGATGAACTGAAGCAGCTGGATAACGCAATGGATGGAATTGTTGAACGTGGAAACCATCCTCTTGTAGAAGAACAAGAAAAGGGAAATGAAAAAATTTCAGAAGATGGAAGGGAGAGTGAGAATAGGATTGCTGATGCTGCTGCTGCTGCAAGATCTGCACAACCAACAGGCAATACATTCTCAACAACTAAAGTGCGCACGAAGTTCCCATTTCTTCTTAAGTACCCTCTTCGTGAATATCAACATATAGGCCTTGATTGGCTTGTTACAATGTATGAGAAAAGATTAAATGGGATTCTAGCTGATGAAATGGGGCTTGGAAAGACAATCATGACTATTGCTTTGCTTGCACACCTGGCATGTGAAAAGGGAATATGGGGTCCTCATCTGATCGTGGTTCCCACAAGTGTCATGCTTAACTGGGAAACAGAGTTTTTTAAATGGTGTCCTGCCTTCAAGATTTTAACATATTTTGGCAGTGCAAAAGAGCGTAAATGCAAGAGGCAAGGTTGGCTGAAACCAAACTCCTTCCATGTATGCATAACAACTTACAGACTGGTTATACAGGATTCAAAAGTCTTCAAAAGGAAGAAATGGAAGTATTTGATATTGGATGAAGCTCATCTGATTAAAAATTGGAAGTCTCAGAGATGGCAAACTCTTTTAAACTTCAATTCAAAACGACGAATCTTATTAACTGGTACACCTCTGCAGAATGATCTCATGGAACTTTGGTCACTGATGCATTTCTTGATGCCCCACATCTTTCAATCTCACCAGGAATTCAAGGACTGGTTTAGCAATCCAATAACTGGGATGGTGGAGGGACAAGAAAGAGTGAACAAAGAAGTTGTTGATCGTTTGCATAATGTTCTCCGTCCATTCATCCTCCGTCGATTGAAAAGGGATGTGGAGAAGCAGCTGCCCATGAAACATGAGCATGTCATCTATTGTAGACTTTCAAGGAGGCAGCGTAACTTGTATGAGGATTTCATTGCTAGCTCAGAGACACAAGCTACCCTTGCCACTGCCAACTTTTTTGGGATGATCAGTATCATAATGCAACTTCGTAAAGTTTGTAACCATCCTGACTTATTTGAGGGTCGTCCAATTATTAGTTCTTTTGATATGGCTGGTATGGACATGCAATTAAGTAGTTCTGTTTGTTCAATGCTTTCACCTGGGCCATTGTCATCAGTAGATCTTTGTGCTTTGGGGCTTATATTTACTCATCTTGATTTTAGCATGGCCTCTTGGGAGTACGATGAAGTAAAGTCCATTGCAACTCCATCAAGATTAATTAGAGAGCGTTCCAACCTGGATAACATAGAAGAAGTTGGACCGGGATCTAAACATTGGAAGAAGTTGCCTGGAACAAATATTTTTGAAGAGATTAGAAAGTCATTATTGGAGGAGAGATTAAGAGAAGTGAAGCAACGGGCAGCATCTATTGCATGGTGGAATTCCTTGAGGTGTCAGAAAAAACCCATATACTCAACAACCCTACGAGAACTTCTCACAGTGAAGCATCCCATCTATGATGTCCATCGCTATAAAACTGAGCGACTCTCCTACTTGTACTCTTCTAAGCTGGGTGATGTTATTCTTTCACCAATTGAACGGTTCCAGAAGATGACTGATCTCGTGGAATCATTTATGCTTGCAATTCCAGCAGCACGTACCCCAGTACCTGTCTTCTGGTGTAGTCAGACTAGAACTCCAGTGTTTCTTCATTCAACTTATGAGGAGAAATGCTCGGAAATGTTGTTACCTCTTCTTTCACCTATCAGACCTGCAATTGTTCGGAGACAACTTTATTTTCCAGACAGGCGTCTAATACAGTTTGACTGTGGTAAATTGCAGGAGCTTGCAATTTTGCTCAGGAAGTTGAAGTCAGAAGGACACCGGGTATTAATATTCACACAGATGACTAAGATGCTTGATATTTTGGAGGTTTTCATGAATTTGTATGGCTACACTTACATGCGCTTGGATGGATCCACTCAACCAGAGGAGAGACAAACATTAATGCAGCGTTTCAACACAAATCCCAAAATCTTTATCTTCATTTTATCAACCCGTAGTGGAGGTGTTGGCATCAATCTTGTTGGGGCAGATACTGTAATCTTCTATGACAGTGACTGGAATCCTGCTATGGATCAACAGGCCCAAGACCGCTGCCATCGGATAGGACAGACACGTGAAGTACATATCTACAGGTTAATCAGTGAGAGCACCATTGAAGAAAACATCTTAAAGAAAGCCAATCAGAAGCGTGCTCTTGATGATCTAGTAATACAGAGTGGAGGGTACAATACGGAATTTTTCAAGAAGCTCAATCCTATGGAATTATTCTCAGGGCATAAAACACTTCAGATTAAGAATATGCAGAGGGAGAAAAACCATAACAATGGAAACGAGGTGTCTTTGTCTAATGCAGATGTGGATGCTGCTCTGAAATATGCAGAAGATGAAGCAGATTACATGGCATTGAAGAAAGTCGAACAGGAAGAGGCTGTAGACAACCAAGAGTTTACTGAAGAGGCCATTGGGAGATTGGAAGATGATGAATTTGTGAATGATGATGATATGAAGGCTGATGAGCCTACAGACCATGAGATGACAACTTATAGTAAAGATGGTGCAGTGAATTTAAAAGAGAATGGTTGCATTGAAGAGAGAGCTGTAACTCTTACTGGCAATGAAGATGTTGATATGTTGGCTGATGTCAAACAGATGGCGGCGGCGGCGGCTGCTGCTGGACAAGCTATCTCATCCTTTGAGAATCAGCTACGTCCAATCGACAGATATGCGGTTCGGTTTCTGGAATTGTGGGATCCAATTATAGACAAAGCAGCCTTGGAATCTCAAGCTGGGTTTGAGGAGACCGAATGGGAGCTTGATCGTATTGAGAAGTACAAGGAGGAAATGGAAGCTGAGATTGATGATGACGAGGAACCATTGGTTTATGAAAGTAAGCATTTTTCTTTTGTGCTAGTCTGTCCTTGAATGAATCAAATCTACAAATTAGTAACTTGCAATACTTTTTTCTGAGAAAATTGGAAGTTTTTTTTTAGTCTTGATTGCAAAGCATGATGGTGGGATAAGCAATTTTTTAGTCTTGAATGAAATCATGTTTTTCTCCTTTTAATCGTTTCTATTTTTCTTGTTGAAACCATTTATAAAACTTGTAATTTGGGTTTCAAGACCTTTCTTCAACTTAAGTTTATAATGAATAACTACATGGCATGTGATATCTACCATTTATAAAACTTGTAATTTGGGTTTCAAGACCTTTCTTCAACTTAAGTTTATAATGAATAACTACATGGCATGTGATATCTAGTTTCTATTTTCATTTGATTTTTTTAGGATAAGCAATTTTTATATTATGTACAGTGCCAATCATAAGCTGAAGTGATGATTTTTCTCCTTATATCAGGATGGGATGCTGATTTTGCGACTGAGGCATACCGACAAGAAGTTGAGGCATTAACTCAACATCAGGTTAGTGAATTTTGTCACCTGCTGTAAATTTTGTTTTCTTTAAATGTGTCTGAAAGCTTATTATTAGTGTTTTTTTAGCTGTTGGAAGAACAGGAAGCTGAAGCTAATGAGAAGGAAGGTGCAGATGATGGACATTTAGATGCTATGGTGTAAGACAATTCTGAACTTATCATGAATTTATTGTGCTGGCTATCTAACTTTGTTTATTAAAAAAGATGAAATTAAGGTGTTTTGGGATGTAGGTCAGCAATTAGGTAACTTTTTTCGTCTTTTTAATTTTTTTATGGCCGAGGGCTGAGGGGTGTTCTGTTATTTTATACTTGCTATCTCTAGTGGCAGCATGTGGCTTTTGGAAGCGAATGCCCTAGTATCATTAAAATTTCACACAAGCAGTTGATATTTACCAGGCGGTGCATTTGTAGTGTGGGAGACACATGCTGGAGGTCTCCTGGGCTCAAACTACTGCAATGACAAGTTATTAATGCTGAATAGAATGGATGCTTCAGTATAGATTGAGTTTTTTGACCATTTATGGTTCTACTGAGACATCACTTAAATGGTTCAGATATTAATGTCATTAATAAATATGAATAAAATTGAAACTTGCATTCTAACCAAGCTATTCAACTCCCCATCTTGAGATGAAACTAAATAGTGCATGAGGGTTGGGTTTAGAACAATGCTTGAGACAAAGGGAAAACAGAGCCTTGTGCCAAATCCTTGTTGCATGGGTAGTTTTTTGGTCATTAAGAATGAAGCAGGCACTGTTCTCCTTACTTTTCATGAATCTGTCCGACAAGCTTGCTGCTATGTATTCTGGTGGTAAGCTTGGAAAAATCATTCCGCTTTATTGTCTCTAAAGGTGGCTATTTCTTGGGCACACCTGACTGGCACTTGTTCTTTTTATTGTCAGATGAAATGCTCAGTTACTAACCTGTTTCATTTTAGCAGGTATAAAATGCCACGTAATCCTAAATTGAAGTCTAAGAAGAAACCAAAGAAAGCCAAGTTCAAATCTCTGAAGAAAGAATCTTTGACTTCTGAATTGAAACACATGAAAGAGGAGGCATCAATGGAAACTTTGTCTGTAGATGATGACGATGACGATGGTACATATTCGGATACGATGTCTCCTTGTTCCAGTATGTGGAGAAAGCGTAAGAAAGCAGAATCAGCAATTGGTATTGACAAAACGAGGTCAAAGAAGACTAAGAAATTGAAAAAGGGTCCAGAAACGTGCACTTTTAGTGTAGATTCAGACCTGTCTGGAAAGCAGCATGACAGATTTATGGAACTAAAACCATATGAGGTTGTGGTTTCCGATATTGAGCAGAAGCCAGCTAGCAGGAGCAAAATGGGAGGGAAAATATCCATCAGTACCATGCCAGTGAAACGGGTTTTGATGATAAAGCCAGAGAAGTTGAAGAAGGGGAATGTTTGGTTGAAAGATTGTGTTCCACCACCTGCTTTATGGATGCCACAGGAGGATGCAGTATTATGTGCTGTTGTACATGAATATGGTCCACATTGGAGCTTGGTCAGTGAAACTCTGTATGGGATGACTGCTGGTGGGTTTTATCGGGGAAGATACCGCCATCCAGTTCATTGTTGTGAGAGATTTAGGGAGCTAATCCACAGATATGTTTTATTTTCTCCGGAAAATCCTATTAATAATGAAAAGATGAGCAACATGGTCCCTGGGAAGGCCCTTCTGAAAGTAACCGAGGTAAGTCTGATTTCCTTTGCACTCAAATGTGTTCCATATAGAGAAATTAGGGAAAGAAAATGCTGAGAATAGGAAAAGGCTCCTGAAGACATTCATTTATTTAATCAGACTCGCTAATTGAAAACTGGATGCTTATTTGCACTCGGGAACCCTATTCAGTTATTGTCCTGCAGATACCAACCACACTGGTCAGTAATTCCAACAATTGATTGATAACAGTTACTGATGTTTGGATTAGCTATCCCTTTGGTTTTTGTTATTCAATTTTTTTATATATATATTTATTTGTTTTGGTGCTCAAAAGATAACAAAACAGGCTCTTTGGCCATAGAAGAAATGCTTTAATTAATTGCTAATCATTAATATTCATCACGGGTTTGGGATTTCTGATGTACCATTGAATAGGATTCAACTAATGCAAATTTCTTGGTGATTAATAACAATGAACTTTATCAGCCTGCATAGCCATTATCTCCGAAACTGTAGTTATGCAAGTTTTTTTTCTCAGAATAATCTAATTCTGAATGGTTAATTTTATATGCATATATGATCATAGTGAAACTACTACTACTTAAAAAACAATGCCTGCTGCATTTTTTTTGACTTTGAGTGAATAATCAATTTTAATGATTGATGGGAAATATCACAATGTAACTAGAGAAAACAGTAGTTTGGTAATTCTATGATGAAATAGATTAGAAAGTAAAGCTTGTTCTGATCGATTTTTTGTTGCATCAGGATAACATACGGATGTTGTTAAATGTTGTAGCTGAGCAGCCAGACCATGAGTTACTTCTCCAGAAGCACTTCACAGCACTGCTTTCTTCTGTGTGGAGGGTGAAATCTCGTGTTGAAAATCAACAAAACATGCCATCATCTCGAAATGCCCTTTACAACAGTGGAAGGGTTTTCAATTCTTCTGTCAATCCGTTACCTGGGAACTCCTTGAGGGAATCGGCAAAAAGAATGAAATTCACTAATTCGGGACAGAGTACCAAGTTGCTGGCAGCTGCACTCCATGATGCCAGCAGTAGAAGGCCAGGTGATAGAGTTTCCAATTCCAATGTGAATGAAGAAGCTCCTGCTGTAGGTGAGAAGCTGGAAATAACATTGGAATTCCAAAAGGAGGAAAATGATTATTTGATTCCATTCCCACCTGTAATAAGTTTGTCAATACCTGGCTCAGCACCATGGATGTCTGTAAATAAGGATAGAGCGGCGGCTCACCATCTCAGGGCATCCACAAGCATAGCTGAAAATCGATTCAGGTATGTTTTCTTGCAATCACGAAGATTACATGGATCTGCTTGTGTGGGTATGGATAGTCTCCTTGTATTTCCTGTTTGATGACATTGAAGACACTGGCGTTAGCAGCACAGTTTTGTTGGACAGAGAGTTTAAGGTTTCACTCTTGCAATGCATTCAATTTGTTACTTTCTTGTACTGGAACTGGGTTGACCGATTGACTTGTGCTGCTTTTGTTTTCTTCCCCTCTGGCAGCTATAGTGCTTGGCTAGTCTCTTGATTTTCATGCATTTCATCAATTTCTTGAAATTTTAATGCATCTTTTCCAAAATTCCAGGATATTTGTTTTATCACGAGTGATTGTAAATATTGAGGAATTGATACGTGGTACTGAGGCCATTTATCATTAGTTTCAGGTGCTAACAAAATGAATCCATGCCATTGGTATGTGAAACATGTACAAGTATTTGATTCTTTAGTAACTGGCTAAAAGTCTTTTTTTCTCCCTCTTCACAGGGATGCAGCAAGAGCTTCTTCATCTGTGTTACCAGCAAATGATTTGAAGTTGTGGCTGGCTTCAAAGACTCAGTCCTTGGGAAAGCACAAGCTATCTGTCTCTGAGTCAACCAAGCCTCCTAGGTCAAAGACGAGGAAAACTTTGCTGGAGCAAAATGAAGGACACGCCGAGCCAGTAATGCAACCACTGTCAGTTAGGGATCCCAATTTAAGGTTTGACCTGCCACCTGCAGTCATTCAGGATGATAAGGATGGGTTTTCTATTTCATGCATGGAAAAAGAACTTTCAGTGGAAACGGGGATCTCCGAAGCTGTCCTGCATATCTATGTTCCTGATTTGATATTGGGTCTTGATGATTATTCTATGTTGCCGGAATACACTGACATTGGATAGGATTAAACTAGAGAACCAAATAACATCTTCTCGGCTTTGGCTCTCATGACAAATGTGTTCTGGTCGGAGAATCACCTACAGCTGGGCGACCATAATTGTGTCGCCAGGAAATGATGGAGTCAACTGCCCATTTTCAGGACGCCAATCAAGGACATGGTTTCTCGCATGGTTGGAGTTTTGTCTGCAAGGAGGATCAGAAGTGGCTCTGCAGGAAGGATCCCCAGGGTAATGAAATTACAAAATGTAACATAATTTTTTGAATTCGATTCTTATTGGAGGGGGGTGTGCCAGGCCAGTTTTGTTGGGGTCAGTTAAATGATCAATTTACGGCATATATCCGCATAGAAAGGAATTAGGGTAGGGCAATAGATACGAATGAAAAATGAAAGGTTGAGTCTCTTTCTCTCTCTCGCTGTCTGCCCTAAACCCTAACCACCTGCAATTTGTTTGATTCCATTCTTCAATTAATGGCCAGCTGATTCTCGAGCTAGGTACGGTAGGGTGTGTGATGGTTCTGATTCCCAAGCTAAGAAAGATAGCCATATTCAAAGCATGTGAATTGATCATCAATTCTGCTTTTCTTTTTATACCTTAATTGTGAGAGTTTAATTAAAGAAAATGAAAGTAATAAAGAATTATGAAAACATGAATATAATGGAAGACAATATTATTATTATTATTATTATTATTTTAAATATATCTAACATTAACAATATCCATCTCCATGTATATATACCACTTATATATAAACAATTTAATTATATTATAAATTCTAATTTGTTTTTCACTGTCAAATTTGTTGGAATCACCCCAAAAAAGAACCAAAAAAAAGGGATTTAATATAATTGAAGAAATAAACAACTCTCGGTGTTGTTTATAAAAATATACACCCGCAAGCGTGGCAGAAGCTGGGAAAACAAGTGTTTCTTTAAATTTATTTCCAGACATTCATGGCTCTCCAAGTATAATTCCTAATTGTCTTCTTTCTTTTCTCCTGTAGCCTTTTCCTCAGCATTCTTGATTTGTTCTTTCTCTGATTCAGCCGCAGGAGCCTCAGTTGCTGCTTGTTCTTCGTTTTGCTTGCATGGAACTTCCTCTTCCTTGCTTTCGCTTGTTGTTTCCATCTGTACTTCATTCTGCAAATGCATTTGAAATGGCTTGAGCATAACTTGATCGATCCATGGGTAAAATTGCATGGCAATACTCATGCATGGATGGATGTCTGAGAAAATTAATGGAAGGCAAAAAAATAATTACGAAAACAGCATAGAATGAGAAAATTGTCTTAAGGTATTTAATTACCTCATTAAGCAATGATCCAAGGGACTTCTTATCATCTTCACTCTTCTCAGCATTTTCTTCTTCAACCTTTTCTACGGCCTCTAGCTCAACCTTCACAGCTTCATTGTTCTCCGCGGTTTCCTCCATGGGAGGCTCGGGTGCTGGGGCGGAGCCAACCTCATCTTTCAAGTCCTTTGGTACACTAGCGCAGCCTCCCATATTTGATGTTCAGAGACTAAATTCCCTCTCCTCCTTTTTTTCTCGGTTGTTGAAAGAGGAGAGAAAGCAAATTGATAATGCCTTTATGGGGTTGAGATACACACAGCTTTTCTGGTTTTCAAGAACTATATATAGAGAGTGGAATGTTTTTTTTTTTCTCTCTTGTAGAAGCTAGCTACCCACCGGGTTTCTCTCTGTGGCTTGGAAAGATTTTAGGTGTAATTTTCAGAATTAGTACTAAACAGGTTTGCTTTTAATAATCGCAGGCTGTGGCTGTTCTTAATTGCGCGTCATTTACCAGTTGTGTATACTTAAAAATAGACGACCACATTTGCAACCTTTCCGGCTTTGCTCTTTTCCTGTTTTGAGACTTTTGGCAACTCTCTCTCTCTCCCTCTTTTTTTTTTTTTTTTGCTGTCTTTCTATTTTTGTACATTTGCTCAAACTTCAAAGTCAGTAAGTTTTTAGTTTATGTTTAATATTTAGACAGTTTCTGTGATTGTAGTTTTTTTTAAAAATAAGTTTAAAAATAATATTATTAGTCATGGTTTTCTTTAAAAAAATAGTTTAAAAAATATATATTTGATTAAAACTATTTTAAAATAGATTTTTACATAAAAAATAAAATAAAAAGAAGATCTTTATCAATGAAAATCATGTTATTTTAGCTTTTACAAAACCAAAATTTGAAATATAATGGTGCATGATACCAGTACAAAATGTAGAATCTAGTGGGCTAGCCAAACAACTTTTTCTCTATGGTTAAACAAAAAATAAAAACTACACAATACCAAATAATTTTTTATTCCTACATGAAGACTAGGTTTTATAGCTATATTTATGAAATTCAACCTAACTTGACAAGGCAACTTGCTGATCCAAGAATCCGGAACCTAGTATGAGCTAGAAGTGTTGAAAAATTTTAATTTATCTATAATATTTGTATTATTTGACCTGACTCAATTCGTCAAAGTCAGATAATGCAAATATTACTAATGATATTGAATTAAAAAATCTAAAAAATAGATATCATGAATCGAGTGACTAGTCAGGATTTTTGAAACTCGGTCAATACAACTCAACCCATATACTATATACTTCTTTTGTCTTTATATTTGATAGTTTATTAATTAAATATTTATTTTTATTTTATTTAAAAATATTTCAGCTTCAAAGTTCTTGTTATTGAGTTTCCTACTAGATTTTTTTAACATGACAAAAAAAAGCTTGTCTATTTCATGAAGAGAAGAGTAATTAGAATTTAATAGTGATGCAAGTTGTTGAATTAAACCTAACATTGAAAGTGTCATAACACCAACAATTTATGTTGTAGGTTCATATCTAAATACAGACTCATGAGAATTAGAAATATAAACTCAACTCGGGAATATCTGTAATATCTATAAAAAAAATTAGTTCAACCTGATAAATCACCTGTTCAATTCAAATTTTTTTTGACAATTTATAAAATATCAGAAATTAAGTTGAATATAATTATTAACTCAAACCTGATTTAGTTATATCCTTGAACTCCAAAGGTTAGGTTACATGACATTGTGTTTTAAAAAAGAAATTAAGAAGATTATCTTTTCAAGTTTTTTTAATTCAAAATTAAAATTTAATCCATAACCCGAGTTATAAGTTCATATCATTAACCTGTTGATTTTCTCCATTTGATCGTCTGCACGCATTCATTTTTGTTCTTATTTATATTTCTGTGTTGCTATTTTTGGATTTATTAATTTATTAAATCATTATTCAATAAAGAAATAAAACAAATAATACTAACAATATCTATTACTAATCGTACAAAACAAAATCAAAATGATGAATTTGTCAAACTCAAACATTTATGGCGTCCTAAAAGGGGGAGAAAAAAGAAGAAGGTGAAACCTTTTCTACCTCGATGCCAATTGTCACCAAATCAATAGATGTGATAGTCGCAAGTTTGTCAAATGCACCTGGATGATTCACGCTCTGCATTGCATTGTAGTGAGGCAAACTATCCAATTTCTCTTTGATTGCAAGTAAAAAGAAGGGTAGCGCATGATAAAAAATTTAATTAAATAAAAGAGCAACCCTTAAAATACAAGGATACACTAGGTTACTTTCTGAAATATTGTTTTTGTTAGAATATGATCCTTGATACAGCTTGTTAGTTTAATATGTTATGTACTCAATTGATTAGTTATATATAATATTATTATATTTATATAAATACATATTTATTATTAATAAAAACTTAATTTTTTTTAATATTCATATAATATTAGATTTATTAATTTTAAAGTAAATATAAAGTCCATGACAAAAAAATACTTTGCAAGGAAAATTATAAAGTTGTTATAATTACAGGATTCATATTGCATCAAAACATTGTTCATAAAATGTTTCTGGTCGATACTCTTTTAAATATTGGACATTCATTAGAGCCGTAAAGACTGATATATATATATAATGTTATTTCTTTTATAAAATTAAATAGTTGTTCTCATAAACTAAGGTATAAATGATATCTATAACTAATATGTAGGTGTTTGTCATAAGACATGTACATTGAACTGACCCACATGAGAATTCAATATGGAGAAATCACATATATCTATGGAAAGGCTCACGTGACGGTTATGAAAGTGATCTTTAGATTTAATATCACTAAGTTATCTTATATAGATAATATTATGCTTCGATCCAGTTACATGTTATCTTAATCGAGATGACAAAATAGCAGACATTAAGTATAACATTAACTATATGAAGGTACTTGAGTGATCAAGAAATGATTCATCACCTTAGATGAATTATAAAAAATGTTATGTCTGTTCTAAAATAGTATTGACTAAAAAATTCTTAGCCAAGGTGGAATGAAATTTGAAAAGAGTTTCAAATCTTATTCAAACGATCAATGACTATTATGTAGAGAACAAACATGATTTAACATGACATACATACTTCATGCTTTAATATTAAATCAAAACATTATTGATGAAGGGATATTAATTACATTGATAAACTGGTCATTAAAAGATTAAGTCAAACCACTAATAACTTTTCTAATATTTGAGGAATCATGACACGTTAGACGATGCATCTGATCTTCAAATATAAATTAATGAATTGTTTATTTGATAATAAATTAAATTGTTTAATTCTATTTAATTAAAATTAGAATTTATATTTGGACCAACATATTAGGAACCTGATGTGTTGCACATATTAAGAACCATTAGTCATAAATTAAACTTGAATGATTTAATTAAGTATGACTTGATTAAAATATATTTTAAAAATTAAAGACTATAATATAATTAATACAGAGAATATATTTCTAGACTTAGAAAAATCAAGTAATGATTTGATTGAGTTAATTTCTAAAATTTTCCTGAATTAATATATGAATATTATTTCAAGGGAAAATTAATATTTTTGTCAATTTATAGAGTTTTTTCAGATTTCTTTATAAATAACAAGTTTTGTCTCTTTATTTTTTAGTGATTGTTTGTTAGATAAAAAAAACTATATAAACACAAAATTAGAGCTAGCACCTTAGGTATAGCAATATTTCTCTTAAATAGAGATTTAGAAGATTTTTCATTGGTGGTTCGTGTGGATTACCATTGAAGACCAGATAATTAGATAGCTTGTGGTTTGTGGCAACCCAACCTTTAAAGAATTATTAAAAGCCAAAGAAGAACAAATCTTCATGTAATAAATTCCTAAAGAACTCTAGATTTATTTAATAAGATTATAAGAAATCCTGAATAATCTTATTTCATAATTTTCATTGCGTATATGATATTCATAAAACCCAACATAGCTAACCCATATTTTAGATAAGATGATGGACTCCCATTTGTACTATTTTCTGATAACATCCAAACTCAATCGAGACAGCAACTCTGTATATAGTGATTGTTTTCTCTTCAACACTTGGATAAAGGCATTCAACCTAAGCCATTCAACTTCTCCATCCTCCAATACAAGACTTTGGCGGAGACAAGATCTCAGGTGCATAGAACGCATCCTTCTTTTTATGAGAACATACATATGCCTAGTAGTCAATGAACAAAGAAAGAGAAT
>Ga0325402_1003678_pt1 | contig 13933 bp, 14 predicted proteins | sample PopdelMetagenome_22_FD_207212 | JGI IMG/M metagenome (GOLD analysis project Ga0325402, IMG submission 207212) | Populus deltoides microbial communities from Bellville, Georgia, United States - Xylem-PdKOR-R3 | ecosystem: Host-associated > Plants > Phyllosphere > Stem > Wood/Secondary xylem... | reverse complement strand
CAGTGGACTCTACCTATTTTTTTCTTATTTTTTTTAAAAAATCCAAAAACTTTCAAAAAAATCATTTAAAAAAAATTGTGATTTTCTCAAATATTGTTCTACTAATTTTTCATAATATCGGGTTGTCTATTTACACTGTAAAATACAAATCCGGTATTAAAATACCCGATTTTCTTCAAAATATTTTTTAAAAAATTTCAAAACATTTTCAAAAAGAAAAAAATATTTTATTGTATACGGCCAAATTCTAAAATTTTTCCAAGCATATTTTTCATAAAAAAACAAAAATTGCATCTTTTTCATGTTTTTTTTTAAATGGATATCATTACTAGTTTATGATTATCCATTAGGATTTGGCCAACATATCAAAAATCTTTTTCCAATTTTTTTTTTAGAATTCAAATGTAGACTTTAATATTTGTGGGGTGTAAAATTACACCATAAAGTAACACCCTCAAGTATTAAAGGTACAAAGTGTAAAAATACGATGCTAAAATTCAGACTTTAGAACGGTTAGGATTTAACCCGATAAGGTAGAGACTCTCTCATGAAGATAGATCTGCCTTGAGCCTTAGAAAAGACTAATGAATAGAAATCCGACTTAGAAAAAAAACAATCAAACAACAATGTAACTTACCTTAGGTAGGGTGCACTGGGGGTGATGCATCTTCCCCTTACACAACCAGTTCCTTACTCAGACTCTCGCAGACCATAGGTTCCTAGTGACCATAATACTAGGTGGCGACTTCTAAACATTATTCGTAATTTTATGATTAAATCCGAAAACTTTCCCAACACACAACACCTCACATAGGAGGCACAACAAAAAGCCTTCGCCGTTGCCAGACAACGTCACGCCCCCCACGACACAACTTTCATAATTTATATTAGTCTTTGAAGAAAGGTATTTCATCATGGTGATTGGTTTAAGAGATGACACATTTTGCATTAGGTTAAAAAAGGATCAAATAATTGTTTGAAGTCTTGTGTTTGAATTTTCTTAACAAAAATGCATAGCTATTCACTTCATCATGACTCTTGTGAATGGTTCTTTACGTTTTGAGAGTGTATTTATCAGTCTTTCTTGCTTACTTGATTAGAATAGACTTTTCAAAGTACATAATAAAGGTTGAGTTTCATGGCTATAAAAAAAAAGGAATTCACGGGCTTAAATGGTGTTTAAGGGTCTTCACGGGTCTACGATCACTTTTACTCCTTTATGCCTTTTAATCCTCTTTCGTTACTCTTCCAGCATATGATATGCTATCAAAGTCCTTTGCTTTTAGGAATCAAGACAAGAGATATTTCTAGGTTTTTCTTTTCACTCTAAACCTTTAATCGAACACTTATTCAACATTTCTTTCCCGGAATCTCTTAACTTAATGCCCTTCTTCTTTTTTCAAGCCTTTGATTGAAAACTCAGACATGGTTCTTTCATTTGCAAATCCCTCAATGATTTTCCTTTTCGTTAATCATTGAAGCTGTAGGAGAAGCCTTTGCTTGTTTTTTTATATACTCGTGTGTTTTTTCAAGATTTGCCATTTAGCAAAGCCCCTTTTTTTTGGGCTTGCGGCACATCCTCCGCCTGCTGCTTAGGGGTTACTGGTGACCGTGCCATCCTCAGAATCCTTCCTATTTGGCTTCTGGCTTCAGCCTTAAATTTGTGCTGCCTTTTGCCCTTCGCTTGATTCAATGTTGCCATGAATACGCTTGTTGGTTGACTAATCCTTTGTTTGATATGATCCTATTATTAAAGACCTTTACTTTTGATCGTCCTGCATCCTTTCCTTCTCCCTTTGGAGATGTTTAAACTATTGATTGCCATGTTCTAGTTGGCTTACAGAGATGTTTTAAAGTGTTTTCTTCTTATAAGCAAATAACGGCTTATCAAGATTTTATGGATTTCATTCATAAATATTCTATCTTTTTTCAGTTTTCTGACCACATCCTTATCATTTTCTAATACTTGCCCCCAACGTGCGGTGTGATCCTAGCTAGGGTTATCTTATAAGAAATTTGTTTTTTCACTTTGGCTTGAATTGGGACTGGAATGGATATATTCATTTCTAAGGAGTATCAAAGAATGGCATTTTCTCATTTCAAGCAAGATTGATCAGAAGTAATAAATTTTGAACTCATCACCTTAGCGATTTGCATGGAATTGTTTTGCGAGTTTATGATTCATGAAAACTTTATCATTTTTATTTCAAGTAGCTTGTGGATGACAAACTTTGATGTTTGGGTCATCTATTTGGGTTTCTGGGTATTTAGGTGTAATGACCCCGTTTTTTCAAGCAAAAAACGATGGATTTTTTTCTTTTTTTTTTCTCGATACTTCTCACAATGACATTCTGTGAATTAGTAATTGGTTCCCTTTGTTATCATGACAGAATATGGATATAGTTTTCATAAATCAACATTCCCATAAGACGAACACTCAATACAAATGCCCATAATATTATATTTTCATATTCATACATTTACATTACATCATATTGACATATTCATGAATTTACATCCATGTTCTAGTCTTGTTATCAACACGAGTTTATACACAAGTGCCGGACGACAATCTTACACAATTAATACCTCCTTTCATACGATCCTCATGTGGTTTCTCAACACAACATCTTCATAATTGAGAATACCACATGAATATATTCATAACATCGTATCTACATGTTCGCACATCCACATCCATGTTCCATTACAGTTTTCATCACAAGTACTTACAAAAGTGTCGAATGACAAATATTCAACATAACACTTAAGACATATTATTACATAGCACCTTTTAAAATATGAGAACCCATGGAACGGTTTTTCTACGCACCTTGATTTTGTGATGTCCCTGTTAAAAAAACAACATGGATACAAGAATTGTAAATAATCTATACATAATAATAATAACTAGAAGGACGTTATCGTTACTTTCTGATATCAACTGAAGGTAAGTACATTCTTCCATTCACTTCTCATATATATTGTACAATCCTCATTATTTCGCTAGATGTATTATCCTCATTTATATGCCCTAACCTCTTCATAGGAGTGGTGGGGCCGAAGTTAAATCTTTTGTCGGGGTTAATTACTTCACCTTAACTCGGTCATCCACCTTGGACGCTTTTAACCGTAACTAATCGCAACATCTAAACTCCATCATCCGTCTTGGATGCCATTAACCAAAACAAATCACGAAAGTCAGACTCATCATCTCTTATGGATATCATTAGCCGAAACCAATCATTATAATCAACTTGGCCATCTATCTAGGATGTCATTTACCAAAACTAATCACCAACCACAACTCGGTCATCCATCTCGGATGCCATTAGCCAAAGCTAATCAACAAGCACAACCCGATCATCCTTCTCGGATGCCATTAGCCACAGCTAATCATCAATCACAACCTGGTCATTCGTCTCGGATGCCATTAGCTGAAGCTAATCAATAACTCAATCAACATTTTGTAATTGCTTTAATATTCGTTAACAATTCAATCAACATTTCATAATCGGTTTAATATACGTCAACAACTCAATTTCATCATCAACTCGATCAACATTTCATAATCAGTTTAATATACATCAACAACTCAATTTTATCAACAACTCAATCAACATTTCATAGTCGGTTTAACATTCATCACAACGCAATAATATATCATCCTCAAAACAAGTTATTTCAGAACATTAACGTTATACAAGAAAAAGGTGGAAACCACTTACCTATTTCTCTAATGGAGTGTCCTTGTCCGGTCATAGGTCCGATCCTGGTCGTACCACCTAACACATCAATGATCATGATCAACACATTTGTATTTGATAATCATATAACTCGTCACCATACATTTTCTAAAAATATAGATGTTCACATTCAAGTGTTCCACATATTACACAATAATACAATGAGATTGTTATAAGCATTTATGTCATTTCTGACATGGGAGTCTGTCGTAAAAAATCAGCAGCTCGCTTCGCTGGTGACGCAGAATTCAGTAGCGAAATTGATTCGCCGATGACATGCAATTCGTTAGTGAAAATTAGTGACATGGACTCGTCTGCAAAACAAATTTGTTGAAATACAGACTCGTCAGCGAATTGATTCGCTGCAACACAAATTCATTAGCGAATTGATTCGCTAGAACACAAATTCGTCAGCAAAACTGATGACACAAACTCGTCAAAAAACAGATTCATTGGAACACAGATTCATTAGAGAACTAATTCGTTGCAGCACAGACTCATCAGCGAACTAATTCATTACTTCACAGGTTTGTCAGTGAAACTGGTGACACGGTCTCATCAGCGAACTGATTCGCTGGAACATAAATTCTTCAACGAATTGATTCGCTATCACACAAACTCGTCAGCAAACTGATTCGCTGAAGCACAAACTCATCAATGAACTGATTCCCTACACCACAAACTCATCACTGAACTGATTTGCTGAAACATAGACTCGTCAAGGAACTAATTCGCTACAACATAGGTTCGTCAGCGAAACTAGTGACACGAACTTATCAGCAAACTGATTCGCTGGAACACAGATTCATCAGCGAAATAATTCGCTGCAACACAAACTCATCAGCGAACTGATTCATTGTACCGTAGGTTCATCAGCGAAACTGGTGATATGTATTTGTCAGCGCAACTGATTCACTAGAATATAGATTTATCAGTGAACAGATTCGCTGCAACACAAACTCGTTAGTGAACTGATTTGTTGTAACACAACCTCATCAACAAACTGATTCACTAAAGCATAGATTCGTCAGCGAACTGATTCGTTGCAACCTAGGTTCGTCAGCGAATCTGGTGACACAGACTTGTCAGCGAACTGATTCACTAAAACATAGAGTCATTAGTGAACTACTTCACTGCAACACAAACTCATCAGCAAACTGATTCGATGGAACATAGATTCATCAACGAGGTGATTCACTACAATACAATCTTGTCAGTGAACTGATTCACTGCACCATAACCTCATTAGCAAACTAATTCACTGCAATGCAGGTTCGACAACAAAAGTGGTGACATGGATTTGTCAGCGCAATTGATTCACTGGAACATAGATTCATCAGCGAACTGATTTGTTGCAACACAACCACATTAGCGAATTGATTCGCTGAAGCATAGACTTGTTAGCGAACAGATTCGCTATAACCCAAGTTTATCTGCGAATCTGGTGACACGGACTCGTCAGGAAATTGATTCGCTGGAACATAGATTCATAAGTGAACTGCTTCACTGCAACGTAAACTCGTCAGCGAACTAAGTTACTATAATGCAAGTTCGGCAACTATCGATAATGCACATCGGCTATAACTGACTCAAAAATCACTGACAAAACTGAGTCACTGCGACTCAGAATTCATCAACACAACATAGTTTCGCAACTAACATCAAAATCCTCAACTTAAATATTTTACTATTGGCGTAGGTATCATTGACGAAAACTAAGTCACCGCCGACTTAGAAGTCGTCAACGTAATCCATGTCGCTCCCAATTTTCAAATTAGCAGCGACGATGGGGTTGTTTCTGGTTCTACTTCTTTCTTTCAGTCAAGCGTATGGTTTAGGCTAGGCTTTCCCCTTCCAATGTTTCTCAACCTATTTTGACATAGGACCTCGATGAACACTCTCCGTTCGTCACACATTACCAACCAACACAAAAGCAACTTTACATGTTCATCTACCAAGGTCTTTCTCATAACGTCACTTCTAATATTGGCATCTAACATTGCTATTACATGCATTCTCACATTCACATTTGTATTATGGAAATGTATCAACACACATGATAATAATTTTACAACACAAAGGTTTTATTTCATTTTCGTCACAAGTATAGCCACAAAACCATGCTGCAACCTATTTCCATTTCAGAATCAAAGCAAGAACATCAATAACATTTCGGTTCCAGCATATAGAATGTTCTTGAAATTCCAGCAAGGTCACACAATCTTAAGCATGCACATCAACATCATTTCTTACACATTTCATGTAAGTGCCTCAACTATATGTGAAAAAAATCATAACATCAATCATCCATATTCATTTTGTTTGAGTTTGAAGATGGTCTTAGGAGTTCAATAATGTCATTTTCATGCATTTCATCACACAACATGTTCTGTTCAGCCCCCCACTATGGTCGGTCATCTTTCCAAGTTCATGCATTCAAAATCTGTTCATTTTCTTTGTTAAATATTCTTAAATTTCACCCCCATTTTCATCTCTCTTCTTAGTCCAGTTTTTCCTTAATAGCTGGTGTGAGAATCCTAGGCCATTTACTTGGGGTTCCCTTCTCCTTTTTAGTCCCAAGGTCACAAGAACAAGAGGAGAAAGGTTTCAGTTCATACCTTATGATTTTAAGTAGTTTTAGGAAAGGATTTAATGGTCTTTCTTCCCCTCTGCTGTCAGTTTTCTTCCTCTTATTCTGTTCAGTTTTCCTCCCCTTTATTCTTTTATTCAACCGTCTATCACAGTCCCGCTCCCTTCATGGCTTTCAGTTATTAATCCTACCCCCTAGCTCTCCCTTTACTCACACATGCAGCTGGGCTGTGTGTTTTTCTTTGGACGGAAGGAAAGGTCTTGTGCAGTTTTTGGGGTCGGTTTTAGGAAGAGAAGGTTCAATTCTCTCTTCTTCTCAACTCTCTACTTATTCTTCACTCAAGAGAGCTTGCATGCAGGTGGTCTGGTCGTTGTTTCTTGAAGGGAGAGAGGTTCAATTGCAGCAATGGCTACTGCTATTTCTGGGGGAGAGGAAGAGTCACCTTTCCTATTTCCTTGTATTTATAACCCTTATAAGTGTGCTAGGGTGTTTGGACACTAGACCAGGGTTGTCCTTATCCCCCTTTTGGGTTATCTTAGGCTAGTTTATATTCCAATACTCCTCTAAGATAGGCTGATTCAACACTAATTTTTATTGGGTTTTACAATGTCACCGCCGATTCAGAAATCGGCAGCAAAAACTATGTCACTGCTAATTCAAAAATCAGCAACGAAGAAATGTGTCGCTGATGATTTAAAAATCGGCAACCAAAAACTATGACACTACCGATTCAGAAATTGGTAGCAAAAAACTATGACGTTGTTGATTCAGAAATCGGTAACCAAACTGTGTCGCTGCCGATTCAGAAATCGACATCAAAGAACTATGTCGCTACTGATTCAGAAATCGACAGCCAAACACTATGATGTTGTCGATTCAGAAATCAACAGTCAAACTATGTCATTGTCGATACAGAAATCGGCAATGAAAAACTGTGTCGCTGCTGATTCAAAAATTGACAGCGATGGTGGAGTCATTTCCAGCTTTAATTTACTTTTTTATGTGTGTTTACATTAGTCATCTCCTAGGGAGTTGATTGGTGAGTCATTACTCTTGGCATATAATTCATTTTCTTGAAATCATTAGCCAAAGTCAAATCTTAAAAACCTTTGTTTAAGAATAAAAGATTTTAGAAAAAGATTTTTGTTGATCCTTTTGAGATCATTTGCAAAATACACAAGATGTAACAAGAATAAATAACCGAACTTTATTGATTTAAAAAGATGAGTACACTATGCATAATTGCTTTTTACAGAATCAGAGTTCACAAGCCTAGGCAAGTTGTCTTCATCCATTCTTGTTAATAACAGAGCTTCTATAGAGAAAGTTTTATTCACTACAAATGGGCCTTCATAGTTGGGTGCCCACTTACTCTGATCTTTGTCAGGTAGAGTTAAGATCTTTCTCAGCACTAAATCTCCTTCCCAAAATACCTTGGGTCTGACCTTCTTATCATATACTTTAGCCATTCTTTGTTTAAACAACTAGTGATAACAAATTGCAGCTAACTTATTTTCATTAATCATATTTAACTGCTCATATCTCATCTTGACCTAATCAACTTCCTCAAGTATTGTTTCCATCAGTACCCTTATAGATGAGATTTCTGCTTCTAATAACATTACTACTTCCATCCTGTAAACTAATGATAAGGTGTAACTCTTGTAGACATCCTTTTTTTTTTTATCAAATGTAAGAATATATTAAAGATAAAAAATTACAACTCTAACAAACCCACAAGAAACCAGAATATAAAACACAAACTGAACCAAAAAGGAACAGGCTCCCTGAACAAAAAAAAAACCAGTAAGCAGCTAACAAAATGGTTAGATTAGGAACCAAATCCAAGAAGAGGTGCCTAACCTAACCAAATAGATACAATGAAAACCAAGAAATTGAAATACAAAAACTTCCATCACATGCCCAACAAAATTCCACAAACATACATAAAACAAAGAGAACCCAAAGGGACAAAGACCTGAAAACCAAAAAGGCAGACCTAGCAGAAAAACTTCCATCACGTACATCATGCATGGCCAAAGACAGCGACATGCAGTCACGTTGTAAAAGGAGAGCGATTTTCATGGAAATGAAGAACCATGAAGAACATAATTTGGAACTTGCGGAAGACAACATCAACTGACTTGGACACACGCTCAAATATACAACTGTTCCTCTCATTCCAAATTAAGTGCATAAGGAGAGCAAGAGAAACTCGTCTCATTCTATGGTGCAGCCCTTTACGCCTTCTAGTAAGGCCTCTAATAGCACTAGAAAGAGTGGACAAAGATCGATTTAACCAAAGCCAGTGCTTAATACGACTCCATAATAATAAAGTCCAATCACAACTGAAAAACAGATGAGCATGAGATTCCTCCTCTCAGTTATATAGGACACAAGTAGACTCGGTAGAGAGAAAGTTGAGTCGATCTTTTGTTCTAAACTTACGAAGGACAAAAAGCCATAGAATAAATTTATATCATGGTAAAGACCACTTCTCCCAGACAACACTATGCCAGCTGACAACATTACCCTTAAGATAAAAGAACTTATATGCATTAATAATGAAAAACCCCGATCCCTTTACAAATTCCAACCCTGAAGAGTAGCGATTGTGTTAGAAATTCCTCCGAGTTGATCTATCAACTGATTTTTAAGAGCACAAATGGATTTCCAAAGAGGGGATGAAGATTTATGCATCTTAGAAACCCATATAGAGTTATGAGAAAGATAGAAATGATCAACCCAGCGAATCCAAAGAGAATCAGATTTTTAATGGATGTTCCACAACTGCTTTGCTAAGAAACATTTGTTTCTAGCATTGATATCTAATAACCCAAGACCTCCTTCATATTGGGGCAGACACACCTTATGCCAGGCAACTAGAGCAGAGTGATTAGAGAAATGGTTACCAGACCAAAGAAAGCTGCGACAAAGGTTATTGATCTTGTTAACAATAACAGGGATAAAGAGTATAGCAAGCTAGAACTAAACCATGCCATGCAAAATAGATCTGATAAGCTCAAGCTGGCTAGCATATGATAGATGTTTGCCCATCCAACTCTGAATGGACGATTCTAGCTTGTGCAGGAGAGGAGAAATGACTGGCCAACAAACAAGGGAACTTAGAGGCATACCAAGGTATTTAAAGGGGAACCGACCTTCTGAAAAACCGGTAAGCTGAACAAAGGATAACTTAGTGTCCTCCCCGATCCCACAAAAAAATTGATGATTTTGCAGCATTATCATCAAGGCCAGACATACGGCCAAAAGAAAGAAGTTGTTGATAAAGGATGCTAACAGACGATATATCACACCTGCAAAGATGAAGGATGTCATCAGCAAAGGTTAAGTGGCTTACCCCAAGAGCTTTGTATTTAGGATGAAAGTTGAAATTAGTTTGTTGAGTGCTTAGTGTAACCATCCTGGAGAAATATTCCATACAAGCAATGAAAAGATAGGGGAAAGAGGATCCCCTTGATGAACTTGATCCAAATAGGGTATTGCTTTCTTTTAAGAGAAATTGTCACTACTCCTGCTCCATTTTCATGTATATTTACCAATCTATCAAAATTCATTCTCCACTAGTTTAGTTCTTCTTTTTTTCTACTATCATCATATCTTCATTTGGAAAATTAAAATTTAATGGCTTATAATCTTCAATTATATTGTCTGCCAAATGATCAACAACAATACTTCCTTTCATGTTTTTTTTTTTCATGTACATTATATCATATTCAACCAACAATAGCTACCATATTGTTATCCTACTTGATAAATAAGGCTTTTCAAAGATATATCTAAGAGGATCCAATTTTGAACTCATCCATGTAGTGTAATACAATATATACTATAGAATTCATTTTGTAGCCCATATAAGTGCACAACAAAGCTTCTTTAGCATTGTGTATCTGGACTTATAATTTGTGAACTTCTTACTTAGATATTAAATCGCTCTCTCCTTTCTTCCAAACTCATCATGTTGCCCAAGTACACATCCTATTGCTTTTTTGGTTGTTGTCAAATATAGAATCAATGGTCTGTCAGGAATGGGAAGCACTAGCAAAGGTACATTTTGAAAATACTACTTGATTTTATTGAAAGTTGAAAGTTTCTTGGCATTCTTTGTCCCACACCCCAAGATTTTTCTTTTAAACGTGTTAGAAGATTCGCTAACAAGTTACTGTCATTTGAGATATAAACCGAGCAATGTAATTCAAATGACTTAAGAACCCTCTTACTTCTTTTTATGTTTTAGGTGCCGACATGGCCTGAATTACTTTTACTTTATCAGGATCGACTTTAATACCTTGGATACTTACCACAAATCCTAGCAGCTTTTTAGATTTTACCCCAAATGAGCATTTTATAGGGTTTAACTTCATCTGATACTTCCTCAACATTTCAAACAACTTAGTGATATTTTTAATTCTCTTTCATCCTCCCTTATACTGACATTAATTGTCTCCAATTATTTTTTTGTTGGTTTCCAAGCTTCCTCTGATTGCTCTAATAGCTTAGTGAATTCTTTTACATCATTTTCTTCCATTGCAATTATATACCAATCAAAATTTGGTCATTCATTCTTAGTGTAATGTGCTCGTGATTTTATAGATAATCCGCTTTTAGATTTCTTGAAGCGGAAGGTGTTTCAATATAAGTGTGTATTTTGTAAAGAGATAGAAATATTTGTGAAAATGTATAATCTCATTGATAAAAGAAAGGCTTGACTATAATGAAAACTATATGTTGACATCTTAAGCCAAGATTGCTAACTTAGTATGAAAGAAAAGACAAACATAAAAGGCACAAAAAGCACACTGGAACAACATCTTTATTTACTTTTTTTTTAAGACTATAGGAGCCTTTTGGGTCACTTAATTTTAGAATTTTTCTCCATTTTCCAGCTTTCACATAAAGGTCTTTGTTATCATTTCCTTTATGGTGTGGACAATTAGTTGCAGTAGTAGCTCTTCTCTTTCCACATGCTTTCCTTTCTTGTTGTAGCTCTTAACCTTTATGTCATCTTGTTTTAATGTGTTGATGCCCATATAACCAAGCCTTAGGTAAGGACATCTGTCATATCTTCTGAGTGCATTACATAAGCAATTTTAGGGAATGATACATGGATCAAGGGATGACAATCCCTTCCAAACTTAAAGTTAAGCCTAAATCTCTGATTAACAGTCTTTAACCTTATCGGACTCATCATTTCAGGATTCATAAAGATAAGATTATACTAGAAAGGAAATCTATTCTTTAAGAAATATTTGGCTGTCATTCTTGCGACTTCAGAAATTACTGGTTTTCTCAATACCATGTTTTCTGGAACCCATTCTACATTAACAATTTTAAAAGCATAAAGATTTTCATCTTTTCTCCCTTGGCTTCTATGTAAGGAACTACCACCTTCTACACTATTTTCAAGGTCTCTTTGGCCTTAACTATCACCAATGTTTCATTCACAATGTACTTCAAACACTGATGCATGGATGATGCCACGGTGCCAATAGCATGTATCCAAAACCTTCCTAATAAAATATTGTATGACGGGTGGATGTTCATCAAATGCATACTAAAAAAACCTGTGGGCCAATGCATAACTCTATTTTAATGATCCCCACCACTTTCCTTAGGGAACCATCACAAGCCCTAGCCATCATGGTGCATGGCAATATATGTGTTAAATCAATTGGCATTTCATTCAACACATGTTTTGGGAGTACATTTATAGCTAAACCATTTTCCACCAATACTTTACCAATGGTGCAATCCTTGCACCTTATAGTGATGTATAGAGGTTTATTGTGATCTGTTTCCCCAGTATCGAGCTTGTCTTTAGTGAAGTATAAGTAATTCATCATATGGATTCTTCCGATTAGATGCTTCATAGTCCTTTAAGCTATCTCTTGGGGCTCACATTCCTCATTCAAAATTTTTTACAGCGTATTACATTGGGGTTCAGAGCTTAAGATAAGAGACATCAAGGATATCTTAGCAAGGGTTTTCTACAGTTGTTCTACCATACTGTACTCAATGTGCTTCATCAGCTTCTTCACTCACGAGTTTGTTTACTTCCATACCTTTGATGGCATCTATAACCTCTTTGCCTTTGGCTTTTCGTTGTTTTTCTAGTTCTTCAAGCATAAAACACCTGCCACTTTGAGTTAATCCATCAATCTCAATCTGGAACACAGGAGCAACATTGGGAGGATTACCATAGTTATAAGGCAATGCATGATAGTTCTCATTATGGGTAAAGGCAGGCCTTGTCAGGACGAGCTTCAGTAGACTGCTCTTGGTATGTTGAAGCTTATATACCACTACTTTCTTCTCTTAAAAGCTTATTAAGCCTACAACGACGTCTTTTTCCTCCTTCTTTATTTATAGCAGACCACAAGTCATCATTTGTGTCACCTCCTGGAGAAACTCCTCACATTCACTGATGTTGTGTCCCATTTCTTTGTGGAACTTACAAAAGTTGTCACTCTTCCTTGAACTTGATTTATTTTTTGTTGGTAAGCACCTGGCTTGCACTAGCATGTCATACAACATATCCATGATTACCTTTAAACCTTTCTTGTTCTTCCTCCCAAACTCAACAACATTTACTCATCCACTATTAGAAGCATGATTAGGTAAGGGGTTTGAATTGATGTTGGGAGCATCTTCAAAGGTTATCCACCCTGCTTTGAATAATTCCAAGAGTTTCCTCTTAAATGTTGAGCAAGTATCAATACTATGGCAAGGATTTCCATCAGAGTACTCACAAGTTGGCTCTGGCTTGTACCAATTCGAGAAGGGAGGTTTTAATGGTGGATAAAGAAGATGGGCCACATGATTTATGCTTAGCAATTTTACTCGCATCTGTTTTAAGGGCATAGGTAGAGGCGAGAGTTATTCTTAGTTTCTTTGGTAGGATCTTCTTAGATTGTTTTCGGCTTAGTTTTCTTATAGGTTAGTGAGTTGGTTACTAGAAGAGGCTTAACAAAGTTGATACTAGATATTTTAAAATACGGGGTTTGTTGGCTATGGTAGCTTTGGGTTAGGTAATTTTGGTTTTGGTAATTTTTTTTTACCCTTATATCCTCCTTCTAAATTGCCTACCTCAACATCTTTTTTTTCCCAGTAAACCCCTTCTTCTCGGTAGGTTCCGATATTCTATCAACTTTTATCCCTTATTCTATTCTCTCAACAATAATAACATTATCATAAAAATATAAGGCGGAGCTACCTAGCAAATGCTCATAATATAAGGACTTGAAAGTATTGGCAAATATAGTCATCATCTATTTCTCCAACAAAGGTGGTTGTACATGCATTACCTTGTTTTTTCACTTATGAGTATACTCCCTTACAATTTTCTTGTTGTTTTTCTCCATTACCATAAAACTTATCCGTTCTGGAGCGATGTCTGTATTTAACTTATATTGCTTCAAGAAAGCATTAGCAAGATCACTCCATTTCTTGATCTTTTTGTTATCCAATGTCATGTATCAGCTTAACGCAGAATCAATCAAGTTGTCTTAAAAGAAATAAATGAGCAACTTCTCATCGTGTATGACTTCCGTCATTTTGTTGCAATTAGACCTTAAAT
>Ga0325402_1003676_pt1 | contig 13934 bp, 7 predicted proteins | sample PopdelMetagenome_22_FD_207212 | JGI IMG/M metagenome (GOLD analysis project Ga0325402, IMG submission 207212) | Populus deltoides microbial communities from Bellville, Georgia, United States - Xylem-PdKOR-R3 | ecosystem: Host-associated > Plants > Phyllosphere > Stem > Wood/Secondary xylem... | reverse complement strand
TGCATTAAATATTTTTAAACGCAGACATTGAAGAACAACTCAATTTTTCTGTTTTCGATAAAATTTTATAATATTTAGAGACTAACTAGTAGTATGTTATATTCTACCATCAAGCCTATCACATGCTCCAATTTTTTTTTTCCACCGTGATAACATGAGTCTAGAGATAAATATATAATTATGATAATCAATTCAAAACTGATGTTGCAATGATTTGCATTGGATCTAATCTTAGCTTTTTTCTAATCAAGTTTAAGAGAAGTTCATGAAAAAAATGATGAATATATCAATCTAAGGAAGTTCATAAAAAAATGATGAATATATCAATCTAAGGAGCAATTATAATTCAATAATAGAGGTATATATTTTTTGGTCAACTTATAAGTTATCTAGAACTAAACTAGATAGATAGCTTGCATTTCACTGTGGGCCGGACCAATTTTTTTTTCCGCGTAAAAAAACAATGCCCAAACACTATTATTGGATTTTAAAGAACAGAAAAAAAATCCATGACTTGACACCATAAAAAGAGAGCTAAAAAATAATGATAGTCAATCCCCTATAATAAAAATATAGAAGGATAAAATAAAAAAAAATCTATGAAAAAAAATATTAAAAAACAAAGCACAAACAAAACCAAATGAGGTTGTTAAAATCCGCGAGCAGAACCAAACAAACAATCATTATTTGATAGGTGGCTTGCGCAACGCTGTGGGCCTATCATATATTTTTTTATTGTAGAAAAGATATTGAGACGATGCATATTTTTTTAAAAAAGAGCAAAAATCCAAGATTATGATTATTGACTCGAGATTTAAAAATAGAAAATTAAAAAAAAAAACAAAATTCCTTCAAGCATTGCCTCAAATTAAATGTCAGGGATGCAATCAATAAATTTTATTTAATAAAAAAACAAAATAGGGCCAACCATATTTTTCATCAGAAAAAAAAAATACAAAACGATGCAAACCTTGTAAACTTGAGTTAAACAACAAACCCACAATCTATTAAATTGCTGACCCGGGTTCAACTCAGGAGCTCAACATCTACAAAATTAAATGTTGGATGAGGAAATCTATTAATTCAATTCAATTCAAAAACAAAATTCCTTTAAAAATTCTAAATTTAACAAAGATAAAAAAAATATTAATAAAAAAAGATTAGATTTAACAGGAAAAAAACAAATGAATGATGAAATTGTCAAAAATAGCAATAAAAAGAACATGAACCAATTCTGATAGGTAAAAATATCTATTGGGGGTGAAATTTTAAAAAAAACTTAATTTAATAAAGAGAACAACGGTGAAATTGGAAAAACCTCTTAATTCCATAAATTCTTTTAAAATTTTAAAAACTGTAATGAAGAGAATAAGGATAAAATCTTAAGTATAACAAATTTTAGGGGTTGATTCGATTTGTTTTACTATCTTGAACCCGGGATAACCCCACACAAAGAAAGGTGGAAACAATGACAATGCTTGAGGGTCAATAATTTAATGGCAAAGTATAAAACCAAATAAAAAATCAATCTAAAAAAATCAAGTCAACCTATATTAACCCCACCAACTTGCGATGCGGGATATAAAATGAGGATAACCCCACAAAAGAAAAATTGAACAAATCACAAAGCTCATAGCGTAATAAGTCAATGTCATATGATAAAAATAAAAAAATAAAAATAATAAGTCAATATAAAATGATAAAAATGAAAAAAAAATTAATAAGTCAATGTCAAATAATAAAAATAAAAATAAAATTCTAAAAAGAATTTAAAAAATATCGAACCCAAACCAGGTAAATTATTGAAACTAGTAAATCGAGTCATGACAATATGACAACCCTATAAAAGGCAGAAATAATCACAAAGCAAAATCCTCAATTAATTTTTTTTTTAAAAATAAACAATAAGGACCAAATCTTGCACAAAAAATAATTGAAAGAAACTAATTAAGGATTAAATTGAAAACAAAATAAATGAAGAAAAGGGTAGAAAAAGAGTAATGAAAAAAAATGAGGACAAAATTTGAAAAAAATGAATTAAAATTCTAAAGTATAAAATCAATAAAATAAAATAAATGCAAAGGATGAAAAACCAGGAATCAAAAGAATGAGGACCGGATTGTAAACAAAAAAAAATAAATTAAATGCTGAGAGGGATGAAATTGAAAAAAACAATAAACTTCAAGAGGCATTAAAATCAAAGCAAATAAAAATCAAAAGAATAAGGACTAAACTCAAAATAAATACAAAATGGAGGACAACTAAATTTTTCAAGGCCTGACATGAAAACCAAGGCTCGAGAGAGAGAAATGAAGAGCATGAGAAAAAGCCCTATCGTTGTGGAACCGTCACCTGCCTTGTTGAACACGCTACTTCAACAACTGTATCACATTCTTGTACATTGGATGAGACAATGATCATTTTTTTTTGCCACTGTAATTGTCCACACAAGCCTCCAAAATAGCAACGAGGACTCTGACACGTGCGTGACACGCGTCATTATATTTTATCAATTTATAAATATTTCAATAAGATGAATTAAAAAGAAAAGCCCAATAGCATATCATTATTATAAAAAAAAAAAAACCATGGCGCGAAGACAAAAGCACTCTCAGAAGTCATCCTTTAAATTTGAAAAGTCAAAAGTTAACAAAGTAATTTTATTGTATAAAAATAATGCAAAGACATACCCCTTCCTGCAAGGCCTTTTTTTTTATAGAGCACTTTACTATGCAAATTAAAAGAAAAGGAGGAAAAAACCCTTAATAAAAGACTTTTTTTTTTTTTTCCAGATTTCAAGGGCAAAAATGTATTTTTAGTATGCATTATAAAGTTGAACGATAACTTTACCCGATCAATTCTCAAATGCATTTGGATCTAGTGGAAAATATTATTTTGCCCTAATTCCCAAGGTAATTATTAAGAGGAATGATAGTAATTCTCCTTACATGCTAAAGTAAATTACCGATATCTTTTATTTTTTATTTTTTTATTTTTTTTTGTTAATCCCTCTCAGAATGATCTTAAAAGACTCACTAGTTTTTTGTATTTTATTTTCTTTTATTATTGAAATTGAAAACTAAAATGTATTTCAAATGAAAACTTCATCTTTGTCACAAAATTATTTTACTTGCACTCTCTTTGCTGTTTCTTAAAAGGAAATACACTCAATAATTCTTAAAAACAAAAATATTTACAACGAATATTAAAACTTAAAATTCATCCTTTTTCATATAAAAAAGGATTTCATGAAATAAAGAAATAACCAAAAATTATATTGAATTTCATTGTGCTATTTATTTTATATTGTTGTCCCTTTTGATATTATCAAAACAGGATATAATTCCAATTATAGCTGTCTGAGACAGTAGTTCATAAATCAACCCATGAGTTATTTGGTCAATCCTTTTTTTTAAAAATAAATTAAAACTACATTGTTTTATTTTTTTTTTTGAAAAAGAAAAATCATTAGTTTTGATTCAGTCAATTTTAAAATCAAAAGTAGGATGGTGCCTAAAGTTACAGTAAAAGGGTTGATTTAAGAAATTTTAAAAATTGACGGACCACATGATGAATTTATTTATTTTATCAGAAGAGGGCATGGTTTCATTTAGACTGGGCTCATGTTTCCAACTTCCAACACAAAGGTTGAGGATCCTGTAAGATCAAGATTTTGGCCCACCAGAGGAATTACAGAGAATTTATGTCAAAATATCCCGAAGATCTCTTCACAAGCCATCGTGGTCTCCAGGGGCGGAATTGGCGGGAAACTTTACAGCCCCCTTCCTTTAATAAATTAGATTTTTAGTTTTAAAAATAGAAAATTTTAAATTTTGGAGCTCCTAAAATGTTTTCTTTGATTTGGCCCTCCCAAACTAACATTCCTAGCTCCACTTTTTAGAGAATGTTTGGCAGTATGGTAATGATTACTTTTCAAATAACTTTTCGTGCCAAAATATATACCAATGATGTTTTTTTATTTTTTAAAATTTATTTTTAACATCAGCACGTTAAAACGATCTAAAACATATAAAATATATTAAATTTTAATAAAAAAAATTAAATTTTTTAAAAACGTATTCTTAGTCTCCAAATAACAACCACTTCATGCTGGGGGGAAATGAGCAATACGGGAAGAAAGGTTTTATAACATGTTTAATTCTCTTTTCATATAATAGAACTTGAAATGTCAAGAGGATCAAGGACAAGCAATATCCATCTTTTACTACCATGGTGACTGTTCCATGCTATTCAATATTCAAGTTCAAACAAAATGAATGTGTGCAGTATGGCATGTAAACAACGAAATTTCCATGTTCATAGGACTGTTGATTACATTTCCATAACGCAAACAAGATTCAAGCAAATCCAAAGTAACTATGCTTATTTAGCATTCATAAAGCTGTTGCAATTGAAGCCCTATCTAACTATAACACTATCAGATTACCTTACTCATAACATATTGGAACACATAGTAAAGGAAGCTGAGAGCTTACTGTCAGTGTACGTATTTTCACTGCTGCTCATTCTCATAATCACCACCGCCACCTTCTTCCTCACAAGCACAAAGTAACTCTTTGATATCGGTCTCTGTTACACTTGGCAGATCAAACTGCGCAGATGTGAAATCTCCCTCAGTATACTTGCTTCGCCGCAATTCACATTTCTGAACAAGCCACATATCCTTTACAAAAGGACGATTATATATTGTCTGGATACTTCAGCTGATATTTTTTGAACAAGGGATACTTAAACCAATAAATCACGTTTTTTGTATCATTAAACCAGCCCCTAATCGCAGGCATATAAAACATCAACTTAGTCAGCTCAAGGGCCTTTTCTTTTGTGACAAATGCATTCACTTCTGATCTGAACTCCGGCATCTCAGCACTTGAAACCACCACCAAGCTCTTGAGGGTTTTAGGGCAATGTGGTAATACTTCAGTAAGAAAGTAAGTGATTTCATCTACCACCTTTTCTGACTCCCTGTCTCTTAGTGAGCTCATTAGGACATGCACTCTTTGGTCATCTTGTACCGTGAATTCTCCAATCCAGAAAGTGACATTGAACTGAATGTGGATGCCATTATCAATCACAGCCTTCATTTTGAAAAAGTATCGCTCGGAGAGTTCCTGACAAGTGGATTGCTTAATTTTGAGAAACTTGCAAAGATTTTCATGAGGTTAGGGATGGCTGTAAGTGGGGTGTAGGGGACGTCAGCCTCGTCTGCATAAGAAACTCTGAGCAAGATGGTGTCTATTAGGGAGACGAGAAAACAAAACGACGTGTATCAGATTCTTTCCTTTTTTTTTAATTGGAAAGATTTTAACAATCAATCAATTGAACGCGGACATGCAAGTAAATAAATTAATATCAAAATTATATTAGTAACTGTCATTTTTAATCATTATTATAAATCCAAGTTTAGCGATTTAATTTGGTAACTCGTCGATTGGAGATATGACGTAGATTATATTTTTTATAGAATCGGGTTGTAAATTAATTCCACCTGATTAAAACGAGGTGAGACTTGGTTTATTTTTTTTAAAAATAATATTTTTTAAGTCTTGAAATGACTGTCGTATATATATAATATCATAGCAGCTGTTTTTTCATATCGGATTTTTATATGGGAGTGAAAAGAATAAAAATTTGTTCATATTTATTACAAATAAATAAATTTAGAGTCGTTATTTATTATTTTAACCATTAAATAAAGTCTAGGCATGATTGTGTATAGAGAGTGCCTACAAACACCATTTTTTTCAGTTGCCAACCAGCATTGTTTCCTTTTCAACCCCCTCCTCACCCATGACCAACTCCTCCACCATGCACTTCCTCCTTCTGCAGCAGCGACGACCACACCAGTAGATCCGGCGGTGCAACTTCTTCTTCTCCAATAACGAGGCCACCATCAGCAATCGTGCAACAACCTTTAGCTCCTCTGCACTGTGAGCACCATTAATGGAAGATCTGCTTCATCAATAACCATTGGTCATAGTGGTCTAGCAACTTCCTTCGAACAACACTAGTAGCAAAGTAACAATCGATCTTAGTCTCCCCATCACAGCAGATCTTCTTCATCAGCATCTTTGTTTCAATAACTTTAGTTAATTGCCATGTAATGTAGAAGGAATTCTCCTATTAAACGGTCCATGATTCAACAAAATCTGATAAACCAAATTATACATAATGACTTTGGCTTCTAGTTGTGAGACTTAAACTTGAATTGAATATTAATTTGGATTAGCATGTTGACCTGAGAAGTTAATCAACAATCTAATAACTTAGAACACTGATCGAATTAGGTTTCGAATTGGATATATTAATATAACTATACTTTGGTTCATGATCCGTCTGCTCCCGTTCCCACTTTGTGGATTTTTCTACTTCTGAGTAGTCTTGAAGATGAAGTTGTTAAAAAAATTAATGGATGCTAGGGTGGCTCATGGGATTTTGTGGCTACCTTCATATCAAAAGAAATTTCATTCTCAGTTGATAGAGAGGATACATGCAAAGTTGGGATCACAGAGCTTAAATTTAATAGCGTTTTTAAGATTGCTTTCGATGGTATTTTTCAATTTTTTTTTAAAAAATATCTTTTTAGTATTTTTTTTATTTTACTATCAGCACATAAAATGATAAAAAAAATATTAATTTCAAGTTTTTTTAAAAAAGTTAAAAAATTTAGAAAAATGTATTCCAAACAATGCCTAAATAGTTAAAAGTACTCAACTAATTTATTTTTTTGCCAAAAATAGATTTCGTCTTGTCTATTTATTTATTTATTATTATTTTGTAAAAAGGAGTCCATGAGAAGCAAAGTTGTGCATTGGATAACAAAGGGAGTGTCAGTATTTGGTTCTGACCTATTCTTGAAAAGAAAACATGTTTTGAGCAAATAACAGCAGCTTGGATATGGGATTCCTCCACAGGTTTGTAAATAAGTTCTGGTTTCGGAGTCAAAGGCAGCGTGAACCTGAGATTTTGTGGTGAAGATTGTAAAAATAGAAGTGAATGAAGAATTGACTGGATAGTACAACAAAGTGGAGAATGGGAAGGATACGTCAGAATTTTTTTGGAGACATTGTAGAAAGCTATCCTGAAGTGGAAGTGAAATTATCAGAGAAGGAGATAGAAGCAGGACTCCAAATATCCAAAGAGATGCATAGCTTGAAAGAATCATTCTGCCAGTTAACTTAGCACAGCCGGGATCGTTGGGCAAAACGAAGATTTTGTATCCTTGGACTTTTAACTGCTGCGCGCCGACACACAACCCCACCTTAATCGTGTACACACACGCATTCAAGGGCAGAGCTAGGAATTTTTTTTATCATGGGCTATAAAATATTACTGATCCTTGTTATAGAGCTAAGTTAGAGCTCGAAAATTCTTACTTGATCGTGATGGTTTTGCACTCTTGTGACTTTAAATTCCTCTTCAAAACCTAAGCTAAAACCCGATGTTGTTGAGAAGAAGAAAATTAAAATCCCATGGTGCTTCTCGAGTATTGATAAAGGTAAAAGAGTGGATTTAAATAAATGATAAAAGACAAAATCTTTATAAGGAGTGATTTTTACAAAAAAAAAAAAAAAACAAAATGGAAAGTTTTTATTTTTTATTTTAGTAGATACGTTTGTAGGAGGCAGCGTCCCATGTTGAAGTTCGGGGCGGAACCCCGAAATTTTTTTTTTCTTGCACAAAATCCATAAAGTTCATTATTGCATATAAAGCTCCAAATAAAATTTAGTCAAAATAACAAAATTAACCCTACAAAAACATATAGGACTTAACGACAGTATAATTCCCAAAGAAAAGGAACAGACAAATTAAAGCTGCACTTGCAATCCTAGGCCAAAGATCAGCACACTCCTTCCCAATTGGACCGGTAATTGCTGAGCCTTTCATTTCTCCTTTGGGGTTCACAATGACACCAGCATTATCTTCAAAATACATGAAAACACCATCCTTTCGGCGCCAAGGCTTACTCTGCCTAGCAATGACAGCAGGCATAACCTTCTTTCTGAGATCAGGCTTCCCCTTCTTGACAGTGGCCATAACCATATCACCAATGCAGGTAGAAGACAAGCGGTTCAAGCGACCCTTAATTCCCTTCACAGATATGATGTAAAGGTTATGCAGGAAGAGTATTGAGTTTTTTACTAATTTTTTTTTAACCTGGACTACAGCCAACCTTAGCCTCCTATATTCCTCCGCCCTTGCGCGGGCGCACACACAAAAGTTTGATGCATTGTAGTAATAAATAAATTCTGGATAATCTTTTTGGTTTTCACAAATCTGAATTCGTATCTCGACCTGTCTGCACATATCAAAGTCAGATTCATAAAGCAAATATTTTATATTGTATCAAAACACGTTGCCAGTAATATAGACGTTATGCCTTAAACAAATATTTCTTCTACTTTTTATTTTTTATTTTTCTTTTAGAGTACTCGGGAAGATTATATATAAATATAGTGGGAAAATTGTAAAGAACTCAACTCCTCGACAAATCACTTTGTCCCTTAGTTCATTTTGACAATATGAACCTGAGATTTTGTGCTGAGTGCAGAATAGTAGTGACTGAAGAATTGATTGGAGAGTACAATAAATTGGAGATTTTGTGCTTAATTGGAAAAGTGTTAAGTGCTAAAGAGCTAATTGGGGAGATAGGATATTTATGATTTGATTCCTACCGTTTACATTTTCAAACCTCATGTAAATATATGATTATTAGGGACTCTCGAGTATTAAGTATTGAAATGAATAATATTATAATAATGTTAGTTATAAAACGAAGACTGATTTGACGGGTTGACTCTAGGCCTGAACTGATCCGAGTTTAAGAAAAAATAAAGAAATAATTTATTTAACTTGACTCGGTCAAAAACCTAGGTCAATCTGGAATAAAGCACGGGTCAAAACCCCGTTGATTTTTTTGAAAATTATTTTTGATCAAAGCAAGGTTGCTTTGATTATTATTTTTTTAAATAATCGGGTTAGTACCCTTTTGACCTGTGACCTAAACATTGCCTCGGGTTGACTTCCTAGAAGGGTTTTAAAATTATGATAATATCCACTTTTATCCATACATTGACTCGAGTTAACCCGTGTTGACCCTAATGACCCATGACCTAGGCCTCGCCCCATTCGATCCCAACTTGGGTTTTAAAGCTATAACAATAACAATTTTTATCTTTACAATGACCTAGGTTGACTTTCCTAATTCGTGATTCAAACCTTACTCCAAATTGACCCCCAAATCCATGTTTAAAACTGTGATAATAACCAATTTTATTTTATGTTGATTTGGGTCAACTTGAGTTGACCCTCCTGACATGTGACTAGGGTCTTAGCCCAGGTCAATTCCAAAGTCGTATTTTAAAACTATGATAATAATTACTTTTATCCTTACATTGACCTGGATCAATGATTAACCCAGTCGTGACTTAGGGCTTGCCTGGGTCGACCCCAAATTAATTTTTAAAACTATAATAATAACCACCTTTATTCTTAGATTGACTTCAAAAATGTTCTAGAGACAAATTTCTTTTTATGTTTCTATCTCTTTCTCTTCAATCAAATACTTTTATATCTCTATTATCTCCATCTCTTTTGTCCCGAGACAGTAAGTGAAATCTACCTTGATCATACAAGTTGACCTACCACCGTCTGATTCATGAAAACATATTAATCTAAGTGAACAAGACTTCCTCTGTTATGAGATTTATTTGATATTGAAAGAGAATTGTCTTTCACAATGCTTCCTTACCTTTTTCTCTCCTAATTGTATCTAATAGCAAAGAAGGTTTTGCATTCATAGGGTTGTTTAACATATTTTTTACTACACTAAAATTTTGAAGTACGTAATGTATAGTGATAATAAATTTCACTTAATATTAGAGTTGTAGACTTATAATGTAAATTACTGACCTGATATTAAAAATACTCGTTTTCCGCTGAAATTTCAAAAATACCAAAACAAATTGTTTTTTTTTTAATATGTGGGATTATGAACTTATACGTAATACATATTTCTAATATTAAATAAAAAGATAATTATTTTTATATTGGTATTAGAATGATTATGTTCTTAACCTGATAAGATAAATATCTCTTTATTGAGGAGAATTTTTCTTTGATCATAAATAGACCAACAATTAGAAAACATAATATTTTCTTACTTTATATTAAACATAACAAAGCAGTTTATCTCAGGTAAGACGTATTATGAGTGCTAATATCTTCTCTATACGCAACTAGTCTCTTTTCTCAGACTCTAAGACCAGTTAGGGTTCTTAGTGACCAAAATACTAGTTGACGACTCTCATTCCTCTTTTTTACTGATAAAGGACAAGAATTCCTTATCCTTTTCTCTCATACCATTCCCGACTATCCCGATCTAGGAGGGCAGATCTGAGACCCTTTTGAGACTAGTAAGAAAGCCTACTCATGCTCACTTAATGAATAAAACATGTTCTTAGGTTGTATGTGCTACCTTAATTTTGCATCAAGGCAAGCCCTTCTTAAAACATCTTGAGCTTATGATTTACAAGTGACACAATGGTCGTCACTTAGAAAATTTTCATTGTAGAGTTTAGGCAATAAAACAATTAAGAATCATGCAAGAAACTCTCGTGATTTGTTCAGTGAGAGATCACCTCTATTTATATTCATTGTAGTACACTTAAGGAGAATGAATTACAGCTGTGCAGTCTATCAATTACAGCTAAGAAATATACATGAAAGGCAAGTATTTAACTTTTATAATCAAGGTGTAATTTCATCTGCTGATTTGCCGTGATCTGTACTGTGATCTGCAGATTGTATTTCCATAATATGCCCTTTTAAGATTAACGGGGATGAAATCACGTTGAGCTTGTCTTTGAGGAAGGAAAATAGGGCAGACACAATTGGTTTAGTGAGCCTGTCAGCAAGTTGATCTTTACTTGAGATGTAACGCACGTTAAGAGTTTTCTGTTGAACTTTTTCCCTGACAAAGTGATAGTCGATCTCCACGTGCTTAGTGCGTGCATGGAACACTGGATTGGCCGTGAGATATGTGGCATCGATGTTGTCACACCATCGTATTGGACACTGGACTAAAGCAATACCAATTTTCACGTGGCAGGGATTGCACCCAAAGAGAAGTAGTGGCATGTGCAATTGCACGGTACTCAGTTTCAGTGCTGGAGCGTGCCACAGTTTGTTGCTTCATGGAACTCCATGAGATTAGCTGTCACCAAGATATAGGCAGAACCCTGTGGTAGATTTTCGATCATCTGGACAGCCCGCTCAGTCAGCATCGGAGTAGATAGAGAGCTGTGTGGAGGTGCTTGGCTTAATAAGTAACCCGAAATGAATTGAAAACTTGAGATATCGTAGGATTCTTTTCACAACTGTCCAGTGTTCATCAGTAGGTTGGTGCATGAGTTGGCAGACTTTGTTAACTGTAAAGGAAATATATGGTCGAGTCAGAGACAAATATTGTAATGCTCCCACTATACTATGGTAATTAGAGGGATCTGAATAAGGTGCACCCGAGACCAAGGATAGTTTTTGAGAAGATAACATAAGTGAAGAGACTGGTTTGGCATCCAACATATTTGTGCGCTGGAGAAGGTTGAAGATATACTGGCTTTGCAAGAGAAGAAGACCTTCGGCCAGCTGATGTGCTTCCATGCCCAGAAAATATTTGAGGTGACCAAGATCTTTGACAGGAAATTCATGACTGAGATTGGTGATCAATTGGGAGATATTTGATCCAGTTATCAGGATATCATTGACATAAACAAGGAGGAATAATGAAGCTGAACTGTGTCTGCAGATAAAGAGAGAAGTGTCGGAGCAGGAGTTCACAAAACCGAGAGATAGTAAGTGCTCTTGTAGACGATGGTACTAGGCTTGTGGAGCCTGTTTCAGGCCATAAAGGGCCTTATATAGTCTGCAAATATGATTGGGAAATCGAGGATGAACATAGCCAAGAGGTTGGTGCATGTAAACCTCTTCAGATAAGTTGCAGTGAATGAAGGCGTTTTGGATGTCAATATGATGTATCGGCCACTGATTGGAGACAGCATAGCTGAGTATGACGTGGATGGTGGTAGGTTTTACCACAGGGCTGAATGTATCATCGAAGTTAATTCCTGGTTGTTGATGATAACCCTTGCGACAAGTCTCGCCTTTCTTCGTTCAAGAGAGCCATCAGACTTGCGTTTGGATTTGAAAATCCACATGGAGCCGACTATATTGAGACCAGGTGTGGCAGGGATTAAGGACCATGTGCCATTTCTCATGAGTGTAGTGAATTCTTCATCCATCGCTGCACGCCATTCACGATGTTTTGAAGCTTCTGAATAACAGGTTGGTGATTCTGGAATGGTACCTGTTACAAGAAAAGTTTGTGACAGGGGATACCTAACAGTTCCATCAGGATTCTTTTTTGGTTCATAATATTGGGTTGAGATCATGTGAATATCTGATGAGGATGATGCGAGGGGAGTTTTGCAACAACTGATATGTGTTGGGTTGGCTGTGGTGTGGGAGCAGAGTTGTTGGGAGGGGTGTAGGAATCTATGTCTGGTGGAGATATGTTTTGGGAAGGAGCAGGAAATGAGGAGGATGAAGATAATGGCTGAGAATAGGAAGAAGGTGTTGTTGGTGGTAATGAAGCTGGTGTCGGGGTATGGCTGATATTGTTTCTTAAAAGGGAGGTGGGGAGAGTTGTATATGAGGTGGATGGAGGTTAAGGCGGGGATGTATTTGAATTAACGAAGGGAAAAGATCCTTCATCAAAGATCACATGTCTTGAGACAAATACCTTCCTAGTGGGTGTGTCAAGACATTTGAATCCACGGTGAGAATTGCTATAACCAAGGAAGACGCAACGTTTAGATCGAAAGTCAAGTTTGTTGTGATTGAAAGGACAAAGAAAAGGAAAACATGCACATCCAAAAATTTTTAAGCATGAAAAATTAGGAGCATGATTGTAGATTTTTTCAAGTGGTGACATGCCAGGGGGGAGGTAGGAAGACGATTAATAAAATATATGGCCATGAGAAAACTGTTATCCTAATAATTATGAGGAACATAACTGTGGGATAACAGGGAGAGACCCATTTCAATAATGTGACGGTGTTTCCGTTCGACAGATCCATTTTGTTGGGAAGTATGAGGGCAAGATATTCGATATTGAATGCCAATTTCTGTAAAATAGGTGTGAAGGGAGCGATACTCCCCACCCCAATTGGTTTGGACAGATTTGATCTTACAATTAAATTGGCGTTCAACAAGTTTTTGAAATGAGCAAAAAATAGACATGACACTGGATTTAGTAGAGATTGGATAGAAAAAAATAATTCAAGTGGTTGATTAGAAACTAATTAAGAACTAGAAAAAGGAAGGCGATGACTCTTTCCTTGTTGACAAGCTGAACAAATACCTAAAATTTTATTGGACGAAGTAGGTAAAGAAAACTTTGAAACGAGATGACGGACAATTTGATAGGAAGGATGTCCCATTTGGTGGTGCCAAACATCAAGAGGTACTCGTTGAGAGAGGTAGGCTTATGGGCGGTTTATTGATGTCATGGAGGTTGGAAAAATGTAAATGCCATCTTTAGGTTTGCAGCGCAAAAAAACTCTCCCCGTTGCTTCGTCCTTCACCAAAAAAGAGGAAGAGTGAAATTCAATATAAACGTTATTGTCTCTTGTGAATTGGCTGACAAAGATTAAATTCTTTTGAATTTGAGGCATATGTAGTAACTTATTTAAAACAAAAGAGGTTGTTGGTGTGGAGAGAGTAGTAGAGCCAATGTGTTTTATAGGCAAACCTGCCCCGTCTCCAACATGAATTTGGTCGTTTCCAAGATAAGCGTTTGACTGGAGAGACAAGTTGTTGAAGTTGTTGGTGAGGTGATTTATGGAACCAGTATC
>Ga0325402_1003675_pt1 | contig 13938 bp, 14 predicted proteins | sample PopdelMetagenome_22_FD_207212 | JGI IMG/M metagenome (GOLD analysis project Ga0325402, IMG submission 207212) | Populus deltoides microbial communities from Bellville, Georgia, United States - Xylem-PdKOR-R3 | ecosystem: Host-associated > Plants > Phyllosphere > Stem > Wood/Secondary xylem... | reverse complement strand
ATATTTAAAATAAAATACTAAATCATATAATTGAATTTAATAATAATGTTAAAACAAATTGAATTAGTAATTTTAAGTATTTTGCTCTTAAATTATTTTTATTACTTGTGCATAATCAAATACTGAAACTTGCTTTTCCCTGAAAGTGAAGAAAAAAGCCTATAGTATTATTAATCCCATGCTTCTTTTACAGGTACGTACCAATCAAACAGCCACTCTATTGATCTCCTTATTTGTCTCTTTTTTAGCTCAAACTTGCAGAAACTATACTTTCTCTAGAAACCAAATATACAGTACTTGTAATGACCTTCCTTTATTGAGCTGTTCTCTTCAATGGAATTACCACCCATCACACATGACAGCTGGTATTTGCATTTCTCACAAAATTGGAGCATCAACATCTATTTGGATTGCATGGGCTCTAAATCGCAGTGGGGCATGCAAGAATGGATGGTTCACAGGCTCTTGTAGTCTACCAACACTCCAATGGCTCCGTAATTGTTGACACTTCCCCAATAGATCTATTGATAGCTATGCAACCTGGTACGTAGCTTGATCAGTTTTGAGGTTCCCAGTATTAGCGTAGAGCACATATATATGGATATGATAATTTTTGCAAACACTTCAGCTTGTTGCTATCTTGGTGTCGGCCTACCAAGTTTGGCAAGAATTAAGTCATAACTTGCCGTGGGCAATCCGTGGAGGTAACCCTGTTTAACATCCTCTCACTTGAAAAAATAGGGAATCCATGGGCACCCTGAATTTTGTTAATTTCTGGGTCAGCGACTTCAACTAGAGGAACTAACCCAAGGGAAATGTAAGTGGATATGGTCAATTAATTATGTAGCATTTATAGCTATATGATGCTTGCCTAGAATAATTCTGTATAATGTTATTAACTCAATAAAGATACAACAATTCTTATTTCTAATAATCTAAGAAATATCACCATACAAAATAAGTTTTTAATAATTGGATATAAGTTTATGGCAATTGCATAAATATTAGTTCCAACTTTTTTTACTTCAACTTCTCAATAACATATTGTCAACCCTTTTTTTTTTAAATCATTCAAAACATAGCTTTTTATCTAAAAAACATTTCAATAAGATTAGGATGATATATAAGCTGTTCAACTGTTTCAAAAAGATGTAATTCCTCTAATTCTAATTCCATCATATATTTAATTATCTTGGCCAACTTCCAAACTTGATGGTTTGTGTTCATAATAGTTTGTAAAATATTATTTATTGCACTAGTCATCTCTTTAAATTCCGAAGAATAATCACTTGCCATTTATGTATTTTGTTTTATACCTTTGGAAGTTAGAGTTATAGAAAATGTTGGAGTAGATGATAACGGACCTTGTGTTCTTGGTGTTTATAGAGCTCTTTCACAATCATAAGGATGAAAGTTCTCTAAATGAATATTATTTACCTGCATCTCATCAATGTCATCAATATTCATTTCTCCTCTCTCGCTATCCCATATTCAAACCTTTTCACTAGCACTCTTGACTTTAATTTCATTTACTATATCTTTCTTATACATCTCTCTCTAAGATTGTCCAAGTGATGAATAGGTTTTCCTTGAATAAGTCTTAGCTTAGGGTTGGCCTTGTAACAATAAATAAATAAATAAAATAAGTTAAGATAATTTTAACTAATAAATGCATAATAATGAAAATATGACGAGTGAATTATAATATTCATACCTTCAATAAAAATTTTCAAACGTCTATTGGAGCCTTAAATGTTTTGGTAGTGTCATTCTATCTAATTATATTTTTCAAGTCGATTGCTTTTTCTAAAACCATTTACTCTTTAAAAGTTTTCAAATGATTCAACACTTTTATCCTAGAGATGTTTAAAGAAAATCTTTCATTGATTTTCGCTATCACTTTCCTGTAAGCTTTAGAAGAAAAGGTTTTCTCTTCCTTTTGACCCTTATTCTTTTGTTCTTTAAGAATTTCAAGCATAACCTCATCCATTTCTATGGTCCATCTTAATATCTATCACTCATTTCCACCTTCTGCCTCAATAACATCCTCCGCATCCATAGCACCACCTATTATTAAAATGTCATCATGTAACACTCTTTAACTTACATTATTGAAGAAAACAAAAGGACAAGCAAACAAAAACAAATTTAAGGCTAAAATAATGCAAAATAATTCAATAAACATTATAATAAAAATACATAAAAGTTAAGCATCCAATCTAAATTTTAGGATATTTAAAAGAACTAATTCAAAGTAAAATACAAACATACATAAACTCAAGTTCTTATCAGAAGCAATGGTAAAAAAGACAAGTTTAAGTTGAGATGTGTTATCATGCCATATTTTGATCAAGATTTTACTATAATAAATAAGTTGGACACAAAATATAGGAGAGCTAAAACCAAACTCAAAGACCTTAAATCCCACAAAAACCCAAAAACACTAAAAATCTCTCACCAAGCTCAATTGATCACAAAGAGCATAATATTAAAAAAAATCATAGAAATCTTAAATAGTAGTGACTTAAACAAGAATGAATTTCTCATTTTCACCCCCTCAAAACTCACACAAGCTTAATTTTCTTTCAAAGTGCTTTTTAATATAGGTGGCTCTAAAGAACTCATCTCAATCTATTTAAACCAAGGAATAGCTAACGTAACCAATGAAAGAGTTTTTCAACCCAAGTCACTTATGTTGTCTAGTGGATTCTAAAAAAGAGCTACTAAGATATAAATATATGTACCAAAAGAACCATACAACTTCTATTTGGTTCAAGTCATTTGACAACAATCTTTATTTATGCTTGAACATAATCAAATAAAATAAAATAGTTGAAATCTTTCTTCAGCTTTTCCACCAAAGCCACAAAGGATGCTCAACTAATGCAAGCATTAAACAAGTCTCAAACATGCTATTATATGACACAAAAAAAAGGTTTCTTCCATATATCATATGGATTATCCAAAGTGCTAAAACTAGCTCGGTTCGACCTACCAAATACACTAGACATGCATAAATCCATGGTCCGTAAACTTTAACAACCCAAAGTATGAAATTTGTCCAAAAAAGAAAACCCTTTCTTTTCATATGCTTTGGCCATGTATCTTTTAACCTAACAAAACTAGAATTTTTCAAAGAAGAAGAAACAATTGTAGCACCCGTAATAGTTGACCATTTAGGGCATGAAGTTTTATAGCTTACCTTTCTTTCATGTTAGTTAAAGCACATTTGCTGACTTTTAAAACTCTACATTTAGTAGTATTTAAACTCATAATTATAAAAAAGACTAAGAGAAATATTTTTTTTCAAATCAAGAACATGTAAAACCCTGAACGAAGTTCTCACCAAACTATCATGCATCCTGACTTGAATAGTTCATGTACCAATTATTGCTTAAAACATAATTATCAAGCATAACAACTCTATCTTCATAAGACTCATATGTGTAGAACCAATCCTTGTTAATGCATATATAATGGAAACAAGTGGACTATAAAATCCAATCATCTTGGAACTTTTCATTATTGGTTATAGAAGAATATACTCAGACTCATAATGAATACTAAGTGCAACATTGGCCTCTCTGAAGCTTTTAAAACTACATGATCATTTCTCATTCTCTAATTTCTTTTACTCTCATAATTTTTTTCTTTTTATGTCCCTTTTGACGACATTAATTACAAGTGACATTCGTATGCAATTGAGACTCACTAAATTTGTATCTATTGTTATGAAAATTGTTTTTTTCATGTCCTACCATTTACAACAAAATCCTAGTAATAAATATCAACGAGACCACTATTATTATGCCTATTAACCTTTTTTAGACAATAAGTAGATTTTGACTTACTTCATTAATCAAAATGACATCTTTACCATATAGAAAGGTTTTTCTAACGTATTTACAAGAGACTGGTAAGGAATGTAACAATATAAAAGGCTTTATCTTCATGTTCAATCATAATATTAATAGACTTGAAATTCATCATAATAGAATTAAATTCATCTAAATGAGTCTTAATTGATGTACGATTCATCCATAACATTTATAAAATGATGCTTTAAATACATATGGTAAGAGCTTTTTTCATATACAAAGAGTCTAATCTGAGCTATAAATTAGCATCAATATTTTTGCCAATAACCTCATGCAAAGCCTCATTAAATAAACAAAAGTATATGATCACCTAAGCCTTCTCATCCATATTTGTCTTTCAATCATCTATAATCTATGCATGTATTTTCTCCTTATTTAACAATGCTCTTTGCAGCACCTATTGTATCATAATTACTCACATCTTCAATTTCTATTACCTAAAACTATGAATTTGATCAAATTTATCCATCTTAAATTTCATTAAACCTATAAAAATCAAGGAGGCTAAAAGAAATAATTTTTTTCTTTAAATCACTAACATGTTGAATCTCGAATGAATTTCTTACCAAACAATCATGCACCCTAACTTAAATAATTCTTATCCTAGTTGTAACGTCCTAATTACCGGGACAACACACCAAATGTAATATAGAAAAAACATGGTAAATCTTTTTTTTAAATCAAAACAAAATCACGCAAAGTTATACCAAAATTTCTACTGAAATTTCAGCAGAGTCTCCCCTATACTTGGAAGTCCCAAGTCATCGACAAACAACCTGTTACACTTCTATTGGTCATTATCTATTTATGACCCAATCATTTTGGGTCTCAATTTCAACAACCCAAATTAGTACAACCACAATTTCTTAAACTTCAATATAATAAAAACAAAGTATTAATTATTACTTAAATAAGAAAACAAACATACATGAAAAATATAGATACATGAAATATAAGCTAAGTTAAACATTCAATTTAAAAGATGTTATTACAATTCAAGTCATGACAGTTTCTTGAGATACGAAATACACAAGCATCCATCTAGTCTTAGATAACAAAAGGATAAAAAGATCTAAAAATATCACTCTTGTCGTGATTATGACGGACTTGAAACAATTATAACATTGAAAAATAATTTTTATGAAAAATGATATTAACATTTATAATCAAACAATTTATTTAAGACTAATATACATTCATATTCTTTACAATTTCCCACTTAATCCCCCTTTTTAATATTTTTGGATTTCTTCCTTCTAGATTCACTAACATTTTCCATTCCACTCTTAATTTTCCCACCAAAGTCGTATGTTAATATCGAAGGACAATTCCTTCCAAAATACTGATACCAATTCAATGGTATCATTATCTATCCTTCACTAGTTCTCTAACCAAATCTCCTTTTTCTTTTCTTTTTCCCATGAGCTTTAGAATGATAATGCCGATTTCATTAGTATCATTAGTCTCCCTTACTAGGACTAACTAATCAAGTTTGTTGTAAATGTCAATATCAATATAACCCATTAATATCATTAACTATTTCTAACCCAAAATAGTTAATTAATCCTCAACAGTACTTCGAGATATTTTCAGAAATGTTGATGTTAAAGATCCTTGACATCATTAGCTTTCACACCAAGAATAACTAATTAAGTTTCATAGAATTGCCAATATCGATGACATTTATTGATATCATTAACTATTCTTAACCCGGATAGTTAATCAAGTTCAATATCCCCCATGATCCAAAGTGATCATGTTGTTGTTAATGGACCCTGTTAATATCATTAGTCTCCTGTACTCGAGACTAACTAATCAAATCCAGGAAAAAAGCCAACATCAATGGAGCCCATTAATATCATTGACTATTCCTAATCGGAGTAGTTAATCAAATCTATCTTCATTTATCATCTGTTTCATTAGTTGTTTCTCCTTTTGGCAACGTATTTATGTATACAATCTGATAATAAAACAAAATTTCATAATTATGTATATTTACGAAGGTTATAGGTATAGGACACTTACCAACTACAGAAGCTCGGTTTGCGCTCAATTGTTATTGTTGTGCCGCTCCTATGGTCCCTCCTGTATTCACATGTATTCCACATTATTTGCTATTCAAGCTACATTTCTCATAATAATAATAATAATGACGATAAATGTTGACTTCCTTTCAATAATTTCTTCCTTCACATTTATGTTTCTCATTACATCCCTTACGATCATTTTTCTTTATTTAATCATGACTTATTTTCTTAGAACGCTAAAACACAGTACTACATATTTTCTGAAGGGAAGGAAACCCGATTATGCTCCTAACACATCTAAATCTCCCATTTTAGCAACTTGTCAAATCTGTCAACAGAGGTTGTAATCTGACCTCTACTCAGTGTGTGTGTGTGTGTGTGTGTGTGTGTGTGTGTGGAGTTCTAGAGCACCAATTTAAGCAAGGTAAGTGTCGTTGGAAAGCTAACATCCTTAGCCATAACTTCTATGAAGAATCTTTTTCCAAATTGTATCATTTTTAGGCTCGAATCCTCTCTAAAAATTAAGGAGATGAATCTGTCTAGTTTTCATCAATGGTTTAAATAAACCTTCAAACATCCTCATTTCCCACACTCCTTCCAAAACAACCATTTCTACATTATATGTATGGTAACCTCACTAAATATGATTTCCCAAGAATCGCTTAAGCTAATTCACCCTTTTTTTGTGTAAAATGGTCAAAACTATTTCAAGAAATTTGCGCACTATAGGATTCCACATTTACTATACATTTTGCAATTCGTCCTAAGTCAAACAATATGCTACACATTATGGCCAATAGATTCATTTCTACCTTACATAACACATGCTTTCGATTTAGTTTTACAAATGGCTTTCGTCAAATTTTATGGTTTTCCATTTAAAACTATTCTATAACACATAATCTATCCATTATTAACATATGAAATCTCAGAAACTACTCTCTCTTTAACCTTGCTTTGGTTAAAACTTGGCTTAAGGGAACCAAGGGTTCTCTTCTCCTTCTCATGCAATAATTATCCTTCCTAACCATTTTTCATATTATAACAACACATCACAAGAAATTAACAAAGATGTAACACCCCACCTCACTAGCAAGATATTGTCCGCTTTGGGCCTCCCAATCCACCCAAATCCAGGGCTTCCACCTAGGTCCCCCTCACGAGTTTGTTCTTGGCAGCCACGCATGACCCCAAAACGCGTCTTACTAGTTAAGGTGAGCATGCACTTATAAGGCCCTGGCTCTGGACGCTTGCTTCCGATGTGGGATCTTACAATCCCCCCACCTTAAAACGAGCTGTCCTCGGCTCTGATACCAAATGTAACACCCCACCTCACTAGCAAGATATTGTCCGCTTTGGGCCTCCCAGTTTACCAAAATCCAGGGCTTCCACCCAGGTCCCCCTCACGGGTTTGTTCTTGGCAGCCACGCATGACCCCAAAACGCGTCTTACTAGTTAAGGTGAGCATGCACTTATAAGGCCCTAGCTCTGGACGCTCGCTTCCGATGTGGGATCTTACAATCCCCCCACCTTAAGACGAGGCGTCCTCGGCTCTAATACCAAATGTAACACCCCGCCTCACTAGCAAGATATTGTCCGCTTTGGGCTTCCCAGTCCACCCAAATCCAGGGCTTCCACCTAGGTCCCCCTCAGGGTTTTAAACGCGTCTTACTAGTTAAGGTGAGCATGCACTTATAAGGCCCTGGCTCTGGACGCTCGCTTTCGATGTGGGATCTTACAATCCCCCCACCTTAAGACGAGGCGTCCTCGGCTCTGATACCAAATGTAACACCCCGCCTCACTAGCAAGTTATTGTCCGCTTTGGGCCTCCCAGTCCACCCAAATCCAGGGCTTCCACCCAGGTCCCCCTCAGGGTTTTAAACGCGTCTTACTAGTTAAGGTGAGCATGCACTTATAAGGCCCTAACTCTGGATGCTCACTTCCGATGTGGGATCTTACAAAAGAAAACCACAAATTCTTCTCTTTTCACTCACTCCCCTAATGGTCAGCCACCTTTGATCTCTTAACCATTGACTTTTCTTTGGTATTCCTACATAATTTCACATCCAAAGAAACCTACAATACCCTAATTGATCCAATTCCAACCAATTTTACATTTCCTCTAAATTTTGCTCAAGATAAATACACAATTTATAATCGAACTTAAATTGGTTCGTATAATCAAGTTTAGGGCTCCTTACTTGGGGATAATTTAGACTTTGATTCTTAACCGGTTGAAAAATTTCAACTCCTCCCTTATACACACTAGCTGACCCTCTCCCTATTTTCCCCTCATAATTTCTTCACTTGTTTCTTGCTAATTCCCTCGCCAAATGGTGTTTTCCCTACCAATCTATCTAAAACTTGTATAATCTTGATGAATTTTGGTGTTTCTCTCTCAATGTTTTTATGGAAAGCTCTAGAATTTTTCCTCTCCTATTGTGTCCATGCCACTAGCCTTAAGAAGAAGAAAATGAGGTATTTATGGTCTCATTCTTCTTAATTACACTTTGACCCTATTCCTTTTCCTTTTTTTACAATTTGAGTTATACTTTTTTTGTCTTTTATAATTTTTTTAGTTTATGTATTAGTTTATTCTGAGGGTTTACACTAGTTGTTGCTTGAACGTAATTATCAAGCATCACAATTCCATATGCAAAAGACTCATATGTGGAGAACCAATCCTTGTTAGGACATCTATAATCGGAACAAATGGACTCTAAAATTCAATCATCTTGGAACTTCGCATTATTAGTTATAGAAGAATAAACTCGAACTCTTACTTAGTATCAAATACAACCTTTATCTCTTATGAGTTTTCATAATCTCATGATCCCTACTCATTCTCTAAAATATCCTTTTCACTATCAAACAATTTTTTGTATGCCATTTTTGACAAAATTAATTATAAGTGACATTATTATGCAATTGAGACTCGGTAGACTTGTATTGTAACATCCCCCATTCCAGGATAAAAACAACACTATCATGTCAACCGAAAACAAAGTAATTTTCTTTCCTTGTGTATATATATATTCACGGCCTCAACCTTTCTTGGATCCACAAGTATTCCTTCCGTAGATATTACATGGCCCAAAAATACCACCTCCTGGAGCCAAAACTCACACTTATCTAGCTTGGCATATAATTGATTCTCCCTTAAGGTCTGTAGCACAACCTTTAGATGTTGTTCATGCTCTAAGTGAGAGTTTGAATAAACCAAGATATAGTCAATAAATACAATCATATATTGGTCCAAGTAAGGTCGAAACACCCGATTCATCAAGTCTATAAACATGGTCGAAGCATTGGTTAACCCGAAAGGCATCACTAAAAACTCGTAATGCCCATAACGGGTTCGGAATGTAGTCTTTTGTATGTCTTGTTCCTTGATTCTCAACTGGTGATATCTAGATCTCAGATCTATCTTAGAGAACACCCTAGCACCCTTCAATTGATCAAACAAGTCATCTATTCGTGGAAGGGGGTACCTGTTCTTCATCGTCACTTTATTCAATTGACGATAATCGATGCACAAACAAAAGGTGCCATCCTTCTTTTTTACAAACAATACTCCCCAGGGCGAGTTACTAGGCCGAATAAAGCCTTTATCTAATAATTCCTGAATGTGGACCTTCAGTTCTGCCAATTCCATAGGTGCCATCCTATAAGGAGACTAGGCTATATGAGAAACTCCTGGAATAGTTTCTATGGAAACTTCAATTTCTCTAACTGGAGGTAATCCAGGCAACTCTTTTGGGAATACATTTTGAAACTCTCTTACAACAAGAATACTTGTCAAATCTATGCTACCCTTTTCCAACTCTTTTTCATGGGCTAACCAAGCAGAACAACCCTTCCTCAGTAATTTTATAGCCACCAAGACTAAGATTACACAACTTGGAATTACTTTTCTTTCCCCTTTAAACACTACTCTTTTATCACCTATTCCTTGGATTGTCACCGTCTTGGTGAAACAATCCACTTGTGCCTTATGTTTACTTAGTCAATCCTTGCCCAGAATTACATCAAAATCATATAGCTCTAACAGCATAAGATCTACCCTCAATTCTAAGATCTACCCTCAATTCTAACCCTCCAATATATAATTTTACCCCTATATAAATATCATCAATATGCATATTCTCCCCTAGAGGTGTACTAACCGTCACTTCTACACCCAAGTTACTAGATAACATATGCAAGTTATTCACAATTCTATAAGTTACAAAGGAATGATTAGCTCTAGGATCAATTAAAGCATAAACTTGCATCGTATCTAACTGTAAAGTACCTGCCACCACATCAGGTACAGCTCCCACATCCTCGTAGGTCATGTGATATACCCGACCCTAAGTCCTCCCTTCCTGATTTCTAGGCCTCCCACGAGTAGCACTTGTCCCTGACTGGGTAAGCCTGATAGGACGATTGACTATCACCGATTGCTGCTGGCTCTGAATCTCAATCCTCTGACTATGGGCTCCCTTGGTAATTCTACGAGGACAATCCTTATTCCTATGACTTATGTCCCCATAATAGTAACAGCCTCTTTCTACATGCGGGCACTCTTTCCATCGATGCCCCTCACCTCTACAAATATAACATCTCCTCGGTATCGCAGAGCAATCTCTAGGGTGTCGCTGCTCACACCTCTGACAAAATAGATATACTGGTTCCTTTTGCTCTGTAGACCCTCCAACAGTTTTGACTCCCTGTCTAGACTGTCCTCCCCAAGCTCCTCTTCCACTGACCCGTCTAGATCCTCCTAAGCTCCCTCCTAGGATAAAACTCCTGTCCCTTCTCTGGAACTGACTTGATGATTGTCCGCTCTTCTCTTTCTTTGGGAGAGGAGGTCTCCCAGTCAAAAACTTAAAATCTGTAGTCTTAGATCCAATTACCTGACCCTACTCGACCACTAGTTTCGGGGTATCCCTTATTACCCTCTCCATACCCTGAGCTGCCCGTACCAATTCCCGCACAGACTAAAACTACATGGCTATTAATATCATCCTTAGTTCCCGCCTCAGTCCATCACAGAACCTCTCCACCCTGTGGCGCTCTGTGGGAAGGTAAGTGGAGGCAAAAGCTGCCAAGTCCTGAAATCTCCTCTCATACTCCAAAACTATCAAATCTCCTTGCCTCAAATCCAAGAACTCTTGTTCTTTCTCCTTCATATGTTTCCAAGAATAGTACCTCTCCTCAAACTCTTCATGAAAGTCCCTCCATCTCAATACCTCCCCTGATCTCCTCTCTCTAATGGTCTCCCACCAAGAGTGGGCACTATCAACCAATAGTTGAGTCACGCAATCCACCCGTAGCTCCTTTTGCACCTACATTTAATTTATAACTCTTTCCACTTTCCTCAGCCAATGCCCAGCTACCTCAGCATCCTCTTCACCACCGTAAGTCATATAACCCATCTCTCTCATACCCTTCACCCATTACACCATGGTGACTACTCCCCCTGATCTAGGAGCTGTGCTGGAGGCTCCCGCTACCATTCCTGCTACTACACAGCTACCTCAGCATCCTCTTCACCACCGTAAGTCATACAACCCATCTCTCTCATACCCTTCTCCCATTGCACCATGGTGACTACTCCCCCTGATCTAGGAGCTGTACTTGAGGCTCCCTCTACCATTCCTACTACTACAACTCTCACTATATGTTCCATAAAAGCAGGATCTGAAAATGGGTTTGATCCAACTACTGGTTCCACTGGTGGGGGTATATTATCTCCCCCCCGTCTGTCTGATACCTTAGGCATGGACACATCTACCTAACGGGACAACGAATCATCTCGAAGTCTCACTGACTCGCCACCTTCAGAGTACACTGATGTTGCAGGTATATGAGAGGAGGTGTCTGCCAAGGGATCCCAGTCTGGATCACTTTCATTTTGAAAACTCTGGTCACTTCCTCGAACTGGGGATGGATCAGTCCTGGCTCTTTACCTTGTTCTCACCATCCTGAAACACATTTCAAAATCATATAATCATTTATGTCCCTGGAATAGCAACCTGAGCTCTGATATCAAACTGTAACATCCCCCATTTCGGGATAAAAAATAACACTCTCATGTCAACCGAAAACAAAGTAAATTTTTTTTTCCTTATATATATATTCATGATTGTCATATTAAACTCTACTGAAATTTCGACAGAGTCACCCTTATACCGGAAGGTCCTAAGTTATCGATATGTAACCTATTTACACTTCTAATAACTCGCATCTCATAAATGTATGTTAGTCCAAATGTGGCGATCCCCTTACCCGGGATCCTAACATACACTAAATGTATGTTAGTTTACGCCTCAAATCACACTTCTTATATTTCATTTGTCAATGATAATTTCATCACTTAGCAATTCACACAACAACCTTTCCCCTTAAGTACACATACATTCAGTAATTCACATTTCACATCGGTAATATATATTAAATAATGGAATTTAACTAGAAGGTAAATGTGCGATTCACCTACTATAATAGAAGCTCTACTCGTGCTCCCCTACTGCTGCTTTGCACCATGCCTGCAGTCCCTCATACAAATCACAAGTTTATCTCGTAAATTTTTCCTCACTCAAGGATATGTTTTATAATAACGATATCAACAACCAATAAGTCTTTCTTTCAGTCATTTCTTAATATTTTATGTTTTTTTCATTTAACCCATTATTATTGTCGTTCTTTGTACAACCCCAGTTATCATTCTTTTCTTTATATTTGAATTGTTACTGTTCAACTGTTACTGTCTCGTTTTTGAACTGTTACTATCTGACCTCTCCTTAGAGTTTTAACTATATCTAGAGTTATAGAACTCCGATTCAAGCAAGATTAGTCTCGTTGGAAAGCTAAGACATGAGGCTACAAGTTCTATGTTTAAGGAGAACCTAGTTCTGCCTCTAAGATAGTTAAAATTGCTCATCAACAAACACTTGGACTGTTATTGTCCAACTATTACTGTCTTGTTTTTGAACTGTTACTGTCTGACCTCTCCTCAGATTTTTAACTATATCTGGAGTTATAGAACTCAAATTTATAATTTAACATCCAAGTATCAATTCATAATCGACTTTAAAACAACTCATAAGACCATGTTTAGAATATCTTACCCGGTACAAATCAAGGTCTCGATCCCTCATTTTCTTTCTAATGATAGCCGGCCCTCCCCTCTTCTCTTCTTGTTTAATTTTTCTTGTTAATCCTTTGCTTATTAGTATTTATTTTACCTATAACCCTTAATCTTGGAAGGGTTCTTGAAATTTGGTGTTTCTCTCTTGATCTATAAAAATAGATACCAAAACTCCCTCTCTTCTTTCTTCACGATAGTTGCAGATTTGTTTTTGGTAAGAAGAGTAGTATTTATACTCTATAATTATTCTTATTTGCATTCAGACCCCATTTTCTTTAAGTGTATTCGTTTTGCCCCTACTTTTTTTTAGTTTAGTTTATTTTCTTTAATTTAATCCAGCCTTGATTTTTTCTCGGGATTTATATGTATCTACTATTAAAAAAATCCCTTTTCTACACCCTACCTCTTACAACCAAAGCCTCATCATAAATATCAATGACACCACCACTAATGTGCATATCAATGTTTTTTTAGACAATATGGAATCTTTGACTTCATTAACCAAAATGGCATATTTACCATATAAAAGGTTTGCCTACGATATTTTTAATAGGCTGGTAGGGAATGAACAATTTAAAGGCTTAATATTTAATGAGAATCGAAGAGCATCACTAAAAGATCCATTAGAGGTATCAATTAGGATATATATAAAGCTACAAGTGGAATTTTACTACGATTCCAATTGGGATGAAAACTAAATATCTCAAGATTTTCATCTTATATGGTAAGCTTATTAACTCATCTAGATAAGAGAAAGCAATATGTTTAAATTCAGGCTTGAAATCTACCTACAAACAAGGAAATTCAGAAAATGTGTTTTTCATATGATTTATGGATACTTACATGACAAAGAGTTAATTACATGTTTGATCCTTGTTTTGCATGGATTCCTTATTTT
>Ga0325402_1003673_pt1 | contig 13941 bp, 6 predicted proteins | sample PopdelMetagenome_22_FD_207212 | JGI IMG/M metagenome (GOLD analysis project Ga0325402, IMG submission 207212) | Populus deltoides microbial communities from Bellville, Georgia, United States - Xylem-PdKOR-R3 | ecosystem: Host-associated > Plants > Phyllosphere > Stem > Wood/Secondary xylem... | reverse complement strand
GGCAGGAGGCTGCGCGGTTATCGACGGTGGATTCGCCACCCAGCTTGAGAGACACGGCGCAACCATTAACGACCCTCTTTGGAGTGCTCTCTGTTTGATCAAAGATCCTGACCTCATCAAGCGGGTCTCTCTTTCTCTTTTGTTATCTCCCAACACACACATTGTCGTCTTATTTTTTTATATTCTGTTTGATCGTATATGAATAACGGGCTCTGTTTTTTAAATCCTTTTCAAAGTTTTAATTTTTTTTCTCTTTATTAATATGATGCAGGTTCACTTGGAATATTTAGAGGCTGGTGCAGACATTTTGGTTACTTCTTCTTACCAGGTTTGTTGCACCTGCAATGAATTTGATCAAATTTTAATGTTGTAAATTTATGTCTTTTAAAAATGAAGGCATAACAAAAGAAATATAGATTTCTTTATCCAATGGATCAAGAAGAAAGAAAGAAAGAAAGAAAAGGCTGGTTGGATTCATAATTTGCACTGACTTCTTGTCGTGGTCAATTTATTATGTGCTTGTTTCTACTTAGCCAATTAGTCCTACTCTTAATTATTTGCTGGTGAAAAAAAATTTGGACTAAATTTAAAATTTTCATTTTTAATTACCTCCTCTTTGTCTTATTTGGATTCATTTTATATTTATAGGCCACACTTCCAGGATTTTTGTCCAGGGGATTATCCGCTGAAGAAGGAGAGTTGTTATTGAAGAAAAGTGTTACGTTGGCTGTTGAAGCCCGTAATAAGTTCTGGGATGCTGTGGAAAGGAATCCTGGGCATAGTTATAACCGAGCTTTGGTTGCAGCCTCCATTGGAAGCTATGGAGCTTATCTGGCTGATGGCTCTGAGTACAGGTGCCTTGGAAAATACTTATTTCTCTGAAGCTTTTCTGGATAAGTTTTGACAAGTTCAGGTTTTCAACGTCATTTTGTATTTGCCCCTTTTGAATGCGAGTGTGCTATTTGATTCCAGTGGGTGTTATGGACCAGATGTGAATCTGGAAAAGCTGAAGGATTTCCATCGGCGGAGGTTGCAAGTTCTGGTTAAAGCAAGTCCGGATTTGCTGGCCTTTGAGACCATTCCCAATAAACTTGAAGCCCAGGTTCGTTCTTCTTCCATTTCTGCTTTCTAAGGTGTCACATGTATAAAATTATTAAGTTGATAAAAATTACGGAGCACAATTCATGTTTTTGAAGATACTCTGAATTTTGGGGCCAAATCATTGTCTCTTCTTGCGAATGCAAGTTCTTTTATTAACATTTAAATAGCCAGGATTCCCTGCATCTTAAAATTCTGAAGTAGCCTCATGAGCAGCAGCAGCAGCAGCAGCAACAACCACCAAGCCTCGATACACTAGCTGGGGTTGGCTACGTTGATCATTTTGTGCCATTCCACACGATCATAATTCTCAACTAGCCTCATGAGCAACTTTACATATTTTCTCTGTTTTGTTAGGAAACTTATTGCTAATTTGTCATGTTTGTTATTTTTTTTTCTTGATAGAAGCATGAAACTCTGCAAAATATGAACTTTATTATGTGCTTCTTGAAGTCCAATTGAGTTTTATGGATGTACCTTACAACTTATCATGAGTGTTTGGTTTGCATGCACAACTATCCTCAATTTCTATTGTCAGTCCATACTTTGCTGAACTATGGCAGGGTAATTGTCCGTGTAAAATCTGGGGAATGACAATTTTTGTGTAATCAAATTGACAACGCAGTTGATAACCATAAGTAAGAGTTCATATATCAAAAGGAATACCGCTGCAGATAATCAATAGCTTTTACATGTAGATTTTGAGACTTCTGTTCATTATTTGCCTATTGGGCGTAGAGTAAATATTTGGAAAAGATCCTTAAGATGATACCAAAGAGAGAGTTTCTCTGTTGCATTACTCTTTGTATGGTTGGTGAAATGTCTTTACCATGAATTGAAAGTATTTTAGTGGTTGTTTGCCCAAAAAAAGAAGAGAACATTTTCTAATTCTAACCTCAACCGTCTTCGTTACGCACTGCCTCTTGATATAGCATCTGAATTGACAATTTCAGGCCTGTGTTGAGTTACTTGAAGAAGAAAACATCAATATTCCATCTTGGATTTGCTTCAGTTGCGTGGATGGTGAGAATGCCCCATCTGGAGAGAGCTTCCAGCAGTGCCTTGAGGCCATAAATAAGAGTGATAGAGTAAAAGCAGTTGGAATTAATTGTGCGCCTCCCCATTTTATTGAAAGTCTCATCTGCAAATTTAAGGAGGTATGACTGGACCACGGAAAAAATCACTGAATGATAAAAAAAAAAAAAAATAGCAATACAGCAATTTATTTCTCTGTTCATGATTTAAGTAAATGTTAAACAAAATGGAATTCAGCATTTTTAGTAATTTGATCTGCAACATTTGTTTTTCTGAAGCTGTCTTAATAGTTTTGTACTATTTTTTTTTATTTTTTTTCCAGTTGACTGAAAAGTTAATAGTTGTATATCCGAATAGCGGCGAGGTATGGGATGGCAGGGCTAAAAGATGGCTGGTAAGTCCTTTTGGTGGCTAATTCTTTTTTTATTTTTAATTTTAATTTATTTCATTTCAAATTATCATTTTCTTAAAATTTATTTATTACCTCTGTATTTGTATACGATTGTTATGTTTCATTTGTCAATTACTTTCCTGTTATGCTCTGCATCCACAGCCATCAACCTGTTTTGATGATGATAAATTCGAGGTCTTTGCAACGAGATGGCACGACTTAGGAGCTAGCCTCATTGGAGGCTGTTGTCGGACAACACCTTCTACTATTCAAGCCATTTCAAAAGTTTTAAAGGACCCTAAGCAGTCTTAGGGCTGGCCTGGAATCTTAGTTTTTGGAGGATAGCTACACATTTTCTTATTGTATTTCCACCATAATTAAACATTAGATGCCTGCTTTTATTTATCTATCTCCTTTTGTAGTTCTATATTCCTTGTGTAGCTGAATTTGCTATGCTAATTCGCCGTCCTTTGAAATTATTTCTGCACCAGAAGAAACCAATGTAGAACCCTCTTTCCAATTCTTACAACTTGATTTTACTGCATGCTTTAGTAGTCAATGGATTTGAAAATTAACAAGGTGTCAGATCCATCTAAATATGTTACACATTCCCAGTTTTTGACTGACACCCACTGAAAGCAGAAAATGATTTTAAGAATTGCCTTTCCTATTTGAACGCGTTGTTTGGAGGAGATTCAAAACGAAAGCGAGAAACCTGTTTAATGGAAGGCCATGCGGATGAACTTAGTATCAGCAAAAGTTCTGGCTTTCTGCATCTTATACCATCAGCAAAAGTTATTTCCGAGATGAAACAGCTTAGTAGTGTCACTACAGTCCAGCAACAAGCAAGGACTATATAACTGTAGTGGTTCAAATGCAGTCCACCCAGATATATCACCCTCATGACATCGTCACTGTCGCATAGCCACCATCCAGTACGGAACATGCAAAAGCATTGGAGATTCCCTCTGCGAAAACATCCATGGACTCTGGGCTGCCCGACTCTAACTCTGTGGAAGTTGAAAAGTTGGATAGTTCGCCGTTTGGAAACAAACTCAATTGAGCAGTCAAAGAAGACTGAGCCAGTCACGCTATAAATCTAAATGGCGAAACAAATTCCTGCTCTTGTTACATGCAATCCTTGAGTCATGGACTTGAAAACCTTGTGTTTTTCATTTCGTGCTTCTTATCCACTAACTTATAAACGAGGCTTAGCAAGCCGTCATCATTGCCTCAGTGGCTTGTGCCGAATTCACAACTGTCATCAAGAAGCAATGGCCCAACGAAATTTTTAGTCGATTGACATCTTAAAAATAGTTTTGTATTAATACCACTCTCTTAAGTGAATATTTTAATCTTAAAACTTGAACAAACCGCACTTCTATATATCATTATATTTTAATTAAAAAAAGAACCTGTGAAATTCTAATTCTTTTGGTACCATATCAAAAAGCCATGACAATCTAAAACTTAAATTATTACTCAAGGAAGGTTTTTTTATCTAGGCTGTCTGGCGTAGTTCGGGAACAACATCAGAAATAATTGAGTTATCCAGGAGAAAATCACCATATAGGACATAAAGGGCTCAAATTTTCTTTGATGTGTTCTAAGCTCTGAAACTGTATCAAAACCTTCCTAACTACAAAACTTACGATATTAAATTATTGCTAGTGCAACAGTCCCAGCTGAAGACTCAGAACCCATACAAGGAAGTTGGTTAACTAAGAGTAGGCTAGCAGAGTCCAGGTAACATCAGAATTAACTGAGACAGCCAGGAGAAAATCACCATATGGGTCATAAAGAACTCAAATTTTCTTTAAAGTGTTTCAAGGCGTGACTCTCTTTAGGCCAGTCACTGGGAATATGTACCCACAGACTAAAGGTCCAAAATCAGTGACAGTCAAAATGACACCTAACTCAGTTCAACTATAAATAAAACTGGTGCTTGACGCCAGAAAGGCTACAGTTGCTTTGAATAAAATCCCTGTATGTGCTTTAACTCAAGCAACATTTTGAGCCTTCTTCTCGTCTCATTACAACTATGCAATTTCAAAGCATGAAAATGAATCATAAGATTTGGTTTCCTATTTTTCATAGAACACGAAAATCATACTAGTGATTCTGCTTTCTAAAGCGTAGCCACAGCAACACGTCCCAACAACAACAACAAAGTCTTAATCCCGAACTAGTCAGGTTCGCTGTATGAATCCTTCTGGGCCATTCAGAGTGAATATAAGCCAGTTCCCACTCCTATAACATTTTTTTAAAAAAAAACTTTGCACAAATTATATTACCGAGTAATTAAAAAAAGAAGTTAAATGGTGATAGTTTAAGCAACAATCAGAAACAACACGAGCGACTTAATTTATTGAAAAGTAAAATTGAAGGCAAGGATATCCATTTCTAAGTCAGGGAGAAGCAACGACTGCTAATAAACGACGCCATTTCAAGAATTGATAGAATGTACTAGTAGAAGACTTAGTGATATACTTGTTACAGAGAGGACAGGTGGTGGTGGTGGTGCTGTTAATGAGCTTAGAAATCGTCTCCGCCTCGACTGCGAGAGGGAGGAAGGAGGGAGGGAGGGAGCGGAGTGCTTGTTTTCTCGAAAGTCGAAACTGCCTGCGCGCGCCGATGCGATGGGGTTTCTTGATGACGCATTTGCCCTTGCTTCTTTTCTTTCTTTTATTTTCTTAATAAGATGGGCTAATAAGATTGGACCAAGTCTTAGGATCCTAAAAACTGGCTTGGGCTTTATTCGATTTGAAGCTTAGATTGTGACGAGCCGAATACTAAGCCCAAGTACAAAAAATTAAGGTTTCTTTTATTTCTTAATTTTTAACTCAAAAGAAAGAAAAGTTATAAGTTAATTTTGAGTCATTTTTTGTTAAATAATTTATTGAACTATGATCCAGGTTTAAAAGTAATTTTTTACAAGTAACACATAACAAAGTCTAAATTTTATATAAACATGCAGCTACGAAGCTTCCTTTGTTTATTAAAAGGTATTAAAACTAGATTTTTTGAAGCTGGGGGTTGTTAAAAAGTATATTCATCTGTAACATGATAGGATTTTATTTAATGACTACTTAATTTATTTAATTATATATATAATACACCTATTAAATCGTACTCTCCAGAAGGATAGCTTCGTATAAGTATAAGTGTAAGGTTTAAATTTACGCAAGATGGAGGAAGGTTGCTTCCCTCTTGTAGGTTGGTGACTGGGCCTTCATTTGGAATTTTTGGTCAAAAAGAGTTAGGTATGAAAATGCGACCCATGGCCATAAACCCAAATCTAAAAGAATCACGATAAAGTACGCAGACTTTACAGCATGCATATAAATTCGAAAATATATATATAATAAAAGGAGAAAAACCACAGGAATATAAGTAAAAATAAAACGAGGAACCTTTTCTCCTTTTCTTTGGTCTAATCGGATCGTAAAAGGAGTCATATCGGCATATAAATTAATTCGTTTATCATTTTTTTCTCCGCGAGCATTAATTATGATATAACCGTATTCCTTGTCTTTCATTTTTAAATAGTGGCATGGCCTTCGTTGCACGCACAAAAAAACAATATAATTATGTTATTCATGTCAGAAGTCTAGTCATTTTTAAAATTGGTGTCGATTTAACTTTTGTACAAGGACGTGATTGTTACTTCGTTGAAAACGTGGTTTTTTAATTTTTTTTAAATAAAAAACAATTCAATCACATATTTTTGATTAATTTCTTTTAAGCAAAACATGAATTTAACAACAAGAACAATCAAATACTCAAACTTTATGCAAAATACTGCATTTTTTCACGGACACTTCATGTTTAAAACTCATAACTTGTTGTAAAACTCTCCCTTTTCTCATCAAAACGTTATTTCTAAGACTTTATTGTTGTTCTAATAGCAACAGCTGAACCGATCCAGGCATCTTTACATGGGAAGACAGGAAAACTTTATTTTATATTGTTTGTTTTGTATTGTGGTACTTTTTATTATTATGGTTTAAAAAAATAAAAAAAAAAATTTTAGCTGTTGTTTTTTTAAAATAAAATTTTAAAAATATATATTTGAATAAAACTACTATAAGATGAATCTTTACAAGAAAAAAAAAACAAAAAAACAGTTTTTTATGAAAAATATACTATTTTAGTTCATATAAAATTAAAATTTAAAATACAATTATATATGGAGTACGGTGAAAAAAACAAAAAAATATTTTGTTAACCAGTAAAGCAGAAGCTAGCATCAAACATCAAACGTTATCTAATTGCTTTAAATGTTGAATCTTGGGAAAGACTAAATCAAGTTTAGACTTAGTATCATACAGATAAAATTTGAGAAGTCTTTGTAGGCCAACCTTCCCACGTAATAATCTAAAAATAACACATATGTGATACTTATCACCTCAGGATAATACAAACCCTGCAGTCACACATTCCTTCTCTCCTTAGCTTGAATAAATTTAAGAGATCCTTTTCTTCTTTATAGGTGTCGTTATTCCATCGGAATTGCAGTCAATTTTGTGAGCAAGAGTTAAAAACTTCAAATTTATGAGAGCTTGTATTCATGTATGATTTGAGAAAGAGATAAGAACAGGGATGGCTACAGCCTACAGGCAAAGAATATATATGTCCAAGTTTCCCCTAGCCTCTTTGTTCTCTGTGATTTTATGTAGGATGGATTTGAAACTTTAATTAAAATGCATGCTACACCCTTTTTTTCTTTCAGATCCTGCACTGCAAAAAATGAAAGTAAGCCGAATGCGATTGGATTTTTTATTGCGTTTGGCATATAGACCGTTTATCAAATCATCAGAATACATGCTGTCACTAAATTTCTAACATAAAAGCTATGAAACACAAATAATAATGACTTCTGAAACTCCAATATAAATATATTTATTTTCATACTTTTTCTTTTTTTATCTTGTAGTAGCGGTCATGATGTCTATTTTACTAATTGATAATTTTTTATATTGGAGTTCGGATTTGCAACTACATGTTATCTTACAATAAATAGGCACCGGAACAAATACACGAGGAACCTGGCAATTAGTTTCTAGCTAGTCAAAGGCCCCCTCGTTGCGGGACTTCTATTATCGTATTTTCTATAATTAACTTATCAATAGCAATTAATTCTTTGACTTATATAAGAGTATTATTTATAATTATTGTCATGAAAAGTAATTTCATTGCAAATAAAGAGTTGTATATTCATATACTTTCTCACAGTTTAATGAACTCCTTTCAACTATATATATATATTCTCTCTAAATCTTTCCTCCTGTAAAGTACAACAAAACTTCTCTTCTTTTTTTTATATTGTATAATGTTTTTTCATTTATCTGATATTCAAGCAATTATTATAGCATGGAGCAGGGAAACATGCCAACAAAAGGGTGTCCTTCACGTTCCAGTTGGTAAGAGAAGAGAGAAGAGAGAGCAGGAGATGGGCCCTAGAAGACTCAATCTCATCCTTGCCACCTCTCCTGACCCCACCGAAAATCCCTTGACATGATTGGCAGCCAGTTAGAACTCATAAAATAGGATAATCTTTACAGACTCAACCAATAAAAAAGCAGATAAGGCCTTGTTGTTGTGGTCCTAAAAGTGCAAACGACTTTCTATGTGGAGAACTCCCAAAAAGTGAATCCAAAATAAATAAAGGGCGAGCCCCATCCTGTTCACTGGACTCGAAAAGCGCTCCTTGTGGGTCACACCCTCTAATATACTCAAATTATTGAGCCACTGTGAGGTCCAAGAACTGAAAAAACACAAAAAATAAAAATCACAATGACCCAATGATTAATTTCTGGGAACCCTTTTGCTTGCTCGATTCCCTAGTTTTGTTGATTTCATTTTTTCGTTCTCCCTTGTTTTTGGCTTCAAACTTCGTTTCTTGAATAAAAACACAGCCTCATGATTTGCAACAAAAGTTTGGCCAACGCTGTTGGTGGCAGAACTGCCAGAGCCTGTGATAGTTGTATAAAAAAACGTGCTAGATGGTACTGTGCAGCTGACGATGCATTTCTTTGCCAAGCCTGTGACTCTTCAGTTCACTCTGCGAATCTATTAGCACGTAGACATGAAAGGGTTCGCTTAAAGTCCGCATCACTTAAATCTTTGGACGCAGGTTCGAAAGAGAATTCTATGCCATCATGGCATGGAGGGTTCACTAGAAAAGCCAGGACACCAAGACATGGCAAGCCAGTGTCTCAATCAAAAATTGAAGAGACGACAGGGAATATTCCGATTCCACTAGTGCCTGAAGTGGGTTCAGATGAGATATCGCTTGAAGATAATGAAGAAGAGCATCTGCTGTATAGGGTTCCAATCTTTGACCCTTTTGCTGCTGAATTATGCACTTCAACAACAGTCTCGAACGAAGCGGGAGCAGTAGTAGCAGCCGGTGGTACTGATACTGATCAAAGAGCTGCTGATTCTAGTGGAACCGAATCAAAGGTTTTGTTAGGAGGTAGTGAAGGGAAGGATGTTGAGAGTTTGCATGGATTTCTACCATCTGATATGGATCTTGCAGAGTTTGCAGCTGATATGGAGAGTTTGCTTGGTAGGGGTCTTGAAAATGAGTCTTTTGGGATGGAGGAGCTGGGACTTAAGGACTGTAAAGAAGAAAACGAGTTGGGGGTGAAAGGGTATCCTTTAGGCAATGGAAAGGTGAAGGTTGAAGAGGAAGAGGATGCAGGCATGGAAGAAAAAGCTGTTAGGGAATGTCGTGCTGATATTGAGATTGATATTGCAAAAGATCCGCCTTTTGAGTTGAGCTTTGACTATGACTCCCCTACAACTTGTGTAGAGGAAGATGAGAAGGTAGGGATTGAAGAGGGAGACTTGAAGAACAGTGATGGAGAATATGAAGATGATGGTGGTGCAAAGAAGAAGAGGAGAACACTGCTGAGTCTGGATTATGAGGCTGTCATGACTGCTTGGGCAAGCCAGGGGTCTCCCTGGACTAACGGTTACAGGCCCGATTTCGACGCTGATGAATGTTGGCCTGACGCTGACTGCATGGTAAGATTTTTTATATTCATCGTTGGTAATTTGTTTCATTTTTAACTCACTAAAATAGGATCCTGTGTTCAAAGTACGTGTGTTTTGTTCCTTATTTAATTATAGATTTTGTAGCTTATTTTATATGTTTCCGTTTTTGGAAAAATAAATAGAAAAGAAATCGTTTTCTAAATGAAGAAATTATTAATTAGGTGAATTCAGTTTATCCATATGATAATGAACCAACTACTTAATTTCACAGGAACATAACAATTTATTTATATTAAAAAACATAATCGTAATATTTTCCCTGATTTAAGACACTGCATATATGGGGATTTTCCAGGGCATTTGCGGAGCCCAACTTCATCACCCTTATGGAGATGTGAGCGGATTAGGGGCACACCCTGCAGCTTTGGTGGACGGAGGGCGAGAAGCTAGAGTATCCAGGTATAGAGAGAAGCGGAGAACAAGACTGTTCTCCAAGAAAATAAGATACGAGGTCAGGAAATTGAATGCAGAGAAGAGGCCCAGGATGAAAGGGAGGTTCGTTAAACGGACAGCCTTCGCCGGAAAATAAATATTAACTACTCTAGCTCGCTACAAGTTCGATTGTGCACATCATCACGATTGACTCTTATGTATATTACTGAGGCCTTTCGACTGGGGATCTTCACAGATTCAATAAATAAAATTTTGTGCTGTGTCCTCTCCTTCTTACTAACTTTTGGTATCCCTTTAAAGCGGGGGGATATATTTTGATGCCACGTATTTCTATTAATAAAAAAACATATTATTTTAATTTCTACAAAACTAAAATTTGAAATGTAATATATACCAAGGTCAGTGTAGAAAAACAAAAACTATTTGAATATCCAAGATGTTTAATTTTTTTATGTGATTAAATAAAAAATAAAAATTGGTGGATTTTGTAAAAAATTAACATGATGGGTCTGTTGGATTTTTCATAGAACAACATGAAAATTTAGGAAGTATGGACCGACATCAGACTTAACTATACCAGGCAGGCCCATGTGCTAGGCTTGGAAACGAGCTAGCCCACGCGTGCATGACATAAACACGTGTGGCCGAACATTTCAGATACGGGAGAAAACCCCCATTAAAGAGAATAGGCGAGGATTTATAATGGGGTTGAAGTTAAAACGATGCTGCTTCGACATGTATCAGATTTTTTAGGTTCTGTCTTTCTACGTGGTTCAATTGTCTTTGTAAACTAGCCGCTAGCGTTGAAACTTGTATATGACAATTATATATCTCATATATAAAAAAATATATAAAAATATGCTCATGAATATTCAGTAATAATAATTTTTTAATGGAATTATTTTTAAAAAATGGAAATTAAGTACATAACCGTAATGCTTTTTTGTTTACCAGGGTGGATAAGTTTGTGTTGTCATTATTTGATTTTAGGATTTCAAGAAATGATCCCTTGGAAGGTGTAAATTACTTTTTAAAAAGTGTTTTTTAAAGCTGTCATATTTAGGTAATTATTTCTCATCATTAACAATCCAACCCAACCCAACTGAAACCTCTTTATTTATAAATTTGGTTATATATGATTTAGTTAGTAATGTAAATTAAGGTGATATTAAAATATTGTTAATAATACATATTTAAGTCTTTTGATCACCAAAAATCAGCTTCTTTGAAACGTGAAAAGATGAAAAACAAATATTGTACAGTTTTCTTTTATTTGTTTTGATATATACCTGAAGGTGCAAAGTTTGTGTTGAGTGTAGATCTTCTTTGGATTAATATCATAATTAATATTGTAAAAATGCAGAGTTTGTGATGAGTATGGAAGAGATAATGGCAAATAAAGATAACGATAATATCTTGCTTTTTCATGTTAAAAAACTGGTAAGTTCATCCCTTTTTCCCCTCCTCTGTGATATTATTTCTTCAAGGCTTTTCATGCAGAGAATACCAGGGAAACTTTAAAAAACTCTTGCAGAGAATGTTGCATGTCACATGAAATAAAGTATCATGGAAGATGTCGTATGTCACTGCAAAAGCAGATATCCTCCATTTCCATTATATAATATATATTAAGTACTTTTTTAATTGATTATACACTAAAATGGAGAGTGTATGCTTCTCCCATGATTATTTTTTACATTTCCCCCCCCAAAAAATAAGTCTTTATCAAATACTTTTAATTAAAAAGATTTTTAAAAAATACTTATGACCGCAATAAAACTAGATAGCCTTGGTCGATCTATATAGGATTCCAATGGAAGGGTGAAAGCAAGGAAAAATAAGAAAATAGTTGAAGGAGCATTGAGTTTTTTGTTATTTCTGAAAATGAATATTGAATAGTTACTAGTAGGGTAACTGGTCCATCTATACACAACCGTTTTTCAGCTTTGTTGTATTCACTTGAAGAGGAACGTTAATATTTTCTGGGGATTATTCAGAAAGAACCATCAAGGATATGAGAATAAAATCACCATTGAAAATGATATGCGAATCTTATGAAACTGCTACTTGTGGAAATAATGCAGAGTCCCCCATCTATGACCACCAGGGTGGTTTAGAAAAGACGAACTTGCAAGGGTGGGTTTTGAAAGGGACTCAAGTGAGATTGGCCCATCTATTAAATTCCCAGTTTCGCCTTTCGTTGCAGACGAGCGTGGCGTGAAAGTGGACCATATCTTCACCATCACGAGTCATGTTTTGGGCTGTAAAGATCAACCCATAAAACAACTGACCACCAGGTCCATAGTTTTTCCTTTTTGGTTGGTGACCACAGTGTTCTGCGATTGGCTTGTAAAACCATAGTGTTTCATATCTAAACGGAGAAGCTGTGTAAAAAGATTAACCAGAGACTTTGTGTTTATGTAAAGTTTCAACTGATAAAACCATTCTCCTTATATTATGCAAGGACATTCTGAGTACTGCCATCAGATGACAGCCCTGGATAACCTCTACTACAGTGATGGAATCTGTCTCTCTCTCTCTCTCTCTCTCTCTCTCTCTCTCTCTCTCTATACACCTGGACAAATTTGCATCAGGTCAATGATGTCGAAGTACCAAGACGACAAACTTGCAATTTTATTGGATTGGAGACAAACGCGATCTTTAAGAGCCATGAAAGAATGAATAAGAAAAGGAAAGGCCCTTTTTCACAGCGTTAGTTTCAAGGCTAAAAATCCCTTTGTTGTTTTAAAATTAGCACCAAGTGCATGCGTGTGTAGTGTAAATTACTATTACTGATGTATCAAACTCGACCACATCACTGCGCCCACTTAAAGTGCAGGGAGGGACAAACAAGCTATAAAAAGTAGATGGGGACCGTACGTGGCTTCTATCAATTTAAGGGCGCAGAGTCAAGTCCCTATCATTTTTGCCAGATTAGGAGTAACAATAGCTGTAATATATATATATATCATGCTGGCTACATACATGCATAATTGCATTTGTTACCAAATACTTTATTAGGAGCTATGAATTACATGGGCCACCGAGTTCTTGATATGGAGTTAGCAGCTATGAAGTGTTCTGTGCAATATCTCAAAGACCCGTTGCAGATGAGCCTTCAAATCCGCGATTCTTTGCAAAAGTAGGAACAGATAATTTTTTAGCCTCAAATTCAACAAACCAGTGAGGAAAAAATGTCAAAGAAAAGGGCTAATCTGTATCCGCTGCCCCAGGTGGGTATATGCCCTTCCTTGAAAAAGGAGAAGAGCGAGTGAGAGGAGCGGTTCGGTCAGAAGCAGATACAGGATCGTGAAACAAAACAAAAAACAAAAAAAAACAGAATCGGCTTTCAAATATTCTGATTGGGCCAGGTGGGCGTGCCGAATGAAACAAAAAAAAAAGGAAAAAAAAATAAGAGGAAGGAAAGAATTGGCAATCTATCAAAATCCATCTTGCATATATATATATATATATATAAGGATTTGTCAGGTTGGCAATAATAAAATATATATTCCATAACATGGCAAATGACACTATTCACTCAAAAGTAGTCAATCACGGAGTTACAGCATGTTTGACATGTCAAACAATTTAGCTAGTCAGTTTAATCTTAAGAATTGTGTGTATTTTCTCTTTTAGGTTTGAGTTTTGGATTTATGCCCATCCATGAATGCATGCATGACATGTTTTTTTTTCTTTTTATCAAAAACATGATTATTCAAATAAAAATATGCAAAGCAATTGTAAATAAAAAAACATAATATTTTGATTATTTTTATGTGACTTATAAAAAAATAAAAGAATAATTAATTGGAGGAGATCATAATACAAAAATTAACAATAATAAAAATAATAAAATATATATTCCATGACGTGACAAATGACACTAATAATCACACAAGACTAGTCAATCACGGTTACAATATGTTTGACATGTCAAACAATTTAACTAATCTCTTGCC
>Ga0325402_1003671_pt1 | contig 13944 bp, 4 predicted proteins | sample PopdelMetagenome_22_FD_207212 | JGI IMG/M metagenome (GOLD analysis project Ga0325402, IMG submission 207212) | Populus deltoides microbial communities from Bellville, Georgia, United States - Xylem-PdKOR-R3 | ecosystem: Host-associated > Plants > Phyllosphere > Stem > Wood/Secondary xylem... | reverse complement strand
TGCATGAGAAATGTTCATTACTTGTTAATATTATGTAAGAAATATCAACTTCTCGTCAATACTATCATAAGAAAATGATACTCTAACCACCTAATTTAAACAACTCGTACAGGAGGCCGTGTATATCACTGAATTACCTGGGTAAATAATTCATAATTTATATTCACAAGTACCAATGATTAAATTCTTGTAGTATTTATCATAAAAAAAAACACTCTTATAACCTAGTATTTTATCTATTGCAACTTTTTACTAAATATAATTGATTTTATTATCGAAAAATTCTTAACCCAATTAGAAATAACTGTCTCAAGGGTGCTAGGCTTTCTATCACCATCCATTAAACTTTTGAACCCCAAATAAAAAAAATATTAACATAATTAAGTGATTATCGACTATCTACACACCAAAAATCTCATCCTCAAGCAGACTGAGCTATCAAACTCCAACAACACCGTGGATGGATTACTCCAGAGCATGTCAAGACAGACCACACAGCACACACGTTGAACAACACATTCAAAAATTTATATTCTATTTCACCTCTCATCTGTGTTTTATTGTTATTTTTTTTAATTATCCACACATTAATTTAATGTCAGGTAGTCGTACGAGTTTCACGAGAAATATCAAATTAAATCATATACAGATGCAACTAATCATATTAATTTTACTTTACTAAAATATGCATTACAAATATAGTTTTCCTGATCAGAGATCATGATTTCCCATTGATTTCGATGCCATTCCTTTTCAAGTGATAAATTTAAAAATCCTAAAAATAAGGGTACTATTAAAAACGCTATCAACTACAAGGTCAAAAACAGAACATTCTTGAATCTACAGGACCAAAAATATTATTTACCCTCCACCACAACATCACACGTGTCACATATAAACAACGGTTTCACAAAAATCAAGAGAACCCATCCACAACCAAAGCAAAAACTTTCAAAATCCCCGATAAGAGGGAAATCGAAAACAAAAAGGCGGCAAACATGAAAAAAAGAACCAGCAAGGAAATCAAATCCACCTCTAGGAATTACAAAACAACAAACTCCCTCTCTCTCTCTTGCTCCGCCACCCACTCAAAGAGAGTATTTCCGTGTCTCGATTGACGATCGTGCTTTCACTTCACGGGGACGCAAACTCGATCTTCGAACTCGATCGCTCACTCAAATTTCTCCGATTCTAAACCCTGACTCTTCGTTTCTCTGTTTTTGAGATCGACGTATTCTTTTTCTTGTTTTCATTGCAGAAAAAAACAGCGAAAACAAGTTGCCGTTACTAAGAATTTAAGCGCAATTGATTTTAACTCCTGATTTCAGTTGTATTTTGATTATCGAGCACGATTTCTGCTGCTGCTGCTTATCTGATTTTGATTGCGATTTATTCTCGATGCTGCTGTTGATTTTTTTTGTTTTTTAAAATCCTGAGCGTGTGTCTGTTTGGTTGCAGAGAAACAAGCGATTATATTGACGGTGCTGGAATCGATCGAGCTAAGTGTTTTAGCTTAATTTGAACTATAGAGTATGATTTCTGCTGCTGCTGCTTATCTTTTTTTTTTGTTACGATTTATTCTCGTTGCTGCTGTTGATTTTATGTGTTTTTAAAATCTCGAGCGTGTGTTTGTTTGGTTGTAGAACGATTTATTCTCGTCGCTGTTGTTGATTTTATGTGTTTTTAAAATCTCGAGCGTGTGTTTGTTTGGTTGTAGAACGATTTATTCTCGTCGCTGTTGTTGATTTTATGTGTTTTTAAAATCTTGAGCGTGTGTTTGTCTGGTTGTAGAAAAACAAACGATTATACTGACCGAGCTAAGTGTTTTAGCTTAATTTAAGTTATCGAGTATGATTTCTTCGTGCTGTGTCTTTTGAATTTATAAGAAGTTAATATTAGCAAGTGTCTAAGCAGAACGATAGTTTAGGTTTTGCCTTTTTCTTAGAAATTTGTGTTTGTGGAATGCTTGCGTGTTTTTGATATGTTCTTGATTGATTTGATGGATTGTTTGAAGTAGGTGTATTGGTCTGTTAATCTAATGAATTAATTGTGTCTGGCTTAGCTATGAACAGCTGAACGCAGAGGATTATAATTTGCTTCTGTTTTCTGAGCAAGTGAATCAGGTTCATTGTTAACTGATTGGATGAATTCGAGTACCAGTTGTTTAGCAATACAAGTGTCTTTGAAATTGGGTCTTAAAATTGAGATTTGATTCCCATAAATTCTAGAGTCTTCAAGTGCTTAATCGATGGATGTTCGTGAGTTCGGTATGTTTTTGAAAGGCCAATTAATAAATACCCTTTTATTGTCTTCGCGGGAAAGGGGTGGTTGATATCGATTACTTATTGAATAATGGCTCAATTTTGAGCATGATTCGGAAAAAAATCAGGCGAGGGAGAGGGAGATTTGCTTCCATTCACTAATTTTTGAAAATAGCTCTGCTTCGAGCATGAATTGAAATAATTTGGATGGGAGAAGTGTGCTCACATTGACTCGTTTTCGAAGAACGGCCCTATTTTGAGCATGACTAGAAAAAGGCATCATAAAAACTAAGAAATCAACTAAATTCCACTAGTCATGCTATACTACAATTTCACATGGAAAATTCTTTCAGCTGCGCTTGGATCCTGTAATTGGGATAGCATCAGCTCAACCCCATTAGCGATGCTGTTGTACTGCTTCACTTGAAATTTGTGCCCAGCTTGGATCTTGTAATGCATCTCATGTTAGAGGAAGAACACTTGAATCTACAACAGAAAGTTAGTCAATGATCTTTCTTCATCACTAAGCTAGCTATGACTTGGTGGTCAGAACTATTGCTGTTAAACTTCGCATCCTGCTCTCCTGCTTGTCATTTTTTCTCGTTCTTTGTCTTTACCAACCTACTTGCAGGAAAGTGTAATCTGGCCTTAAGAGGACGGGGTGCTCTTGTTTTCTGGTCGAACCCCCTCACACAAACAAACCCTGAAAATAAAGTTTCACCAATCAACAAAGTCAAGCTTACTGAATTTTTCAAGTATACGAGACTAGGCTTTAAACAAATTCCCAATATGACTGGCATAATGTCTTTCAAATGTCAATATTATATTAACTACTGAAAACAGCATTTGATACCTCTCCAAAAGCAGAACTGAATTCCTTCTGTTGAAAGTCCTGACAGAAATAACGAGTTCTTGTTAGCCAGTCTTTTACTTTATAATTTAGTTGGCCTGCCAATGCACTAATCTTGTCTTGTACCTTTAAATATTGATGATACAGAGGTTCCAAAGTAGACAATTCGTCTCGGCAAATTCCATATCAATGATCTTGGAACATCAATTGGGTTTAAGCTAGATTCGTGATCTGCAAACATCTGCAAGGTAATTGCAGTCACTTGATAATCATTTATTGAAAAGTTAAATGATTTAAATTTGGGCATGCATAGGATGGGAAGGGTTTCCAAGTCAGATGTCAACTTTCTGCGGTGGTAGACATTCACAGGGAATAGGTGAATTACACAGTTTTGGTGGTATTTACCTCGTTCACTTGAAAGTACGTTCCATTCAGTGGGAAGCTTCCTCTCATTGCTGTTCTACAAGGTATCTGCATGTATGGTAATTCAAACATCAGTAAGCAAAACACATACTTGACTAGAATGTAGAGTTCTTTTCTTATTAAGAGTTAGTTGTTTGTTTGATTTCTTTCTAGATCAAAAATGATCAAGGTTTAGAATCCTTGTTTAACTAGTTTTTTAGACTAGATTAGATTAGATTATTTTGATCTTATCTTTATCTTATAATCTTATATATGCAGAATTATATTCACAATTGCTTTGTGGTTGTGTTTTCAACAATTGGTATTGGGTAACAGTTATTTGACACTTGTTTTTTTTTGGTGTGTTATTTGACCTTGTTTTTTTTTTTTTGGTGTGGTTTCTTATTTTTAAGCTACAATCAACTTGTTTCGTGCTATCAAAATAGTGCAGACACGATGGGAGACCTTCAAATAGTTAGAAGAATTAAGAAACTTAGCAACCAAAAATGATGGGAGACCTTCAAATAGTTAGAGGAATCACGAAACTTAGCAACCAAAATCTCAACATATGGGCATGATGTCTTATATGCAAGGACAAGATCTTTGGTTTCTTGTGAAAGTGGAAGATTTAAGCTGGCAACAATTGAAGAAGATATTTTGGAGAACATTTGTGATGCCATAACATTGAAAAATGTTAGCACCAATTGAAGAAGATATGTTGGAGAACATTCAGAATGCCTTAACACTAAAAGAAGCATGAGACATCCTTGCCAGTCTCTTCTTAAAGAACTATTTTACATTGCAACTCCTCGAGAATAGTTGTTATCAATGGTGCAATGAGACATGACGATTCCTTAGTTCTTCAATAATATAAAATCAATATGCCATGGAAATTTTACACTAGAACTAGAAGTAATAATTGGCGAAACTAGGATGAAAAAAAATAATTATCCATGGTTTAAGACCCGGATATCGAAGTTAAGTTTGAAGTCAAGTAAGCAGATGGGGAAGCACTCCACCAATAATAGCAGAAGTGGCATACCCAATGGGATCGAACCCACAATTGGCACACTAGTAGTGAATCTGAAAAGATGGTGAAAAGTCATCAAAAAGAGGGAAACTTTTGTTCAGGAGGTAGATGCCACAACTGCAGGAAGAATGGTCACATGAAGAAAGATTGCTGGCTCCACAAAAGGTCTGTAGAGAGAGAAATACTGCTATTTTCAATTCAAAAAGGCAGCTTGAGAATGAATGAGAAACTGAAACATCCTTTGTTATAGAAGAGGAGGAGTTAGCATTCACATTAACAACTATAGATCGAGATCGGGACTAGGATTGTGATTGTGATAGTGATCATGATAGTAACCAAAACAAGGAGTGAGACCATGACCATAATCTTGACTATGATGAGTCACATATTGATGATCATAGTGCCACACACAAAGATAGCAGGGGAAGGAAAAATGTCCTGAATATACTATAATGATGCTGAAAGGGTAGCAAACACATAAAGTGAAGCTATGAGCAAAGTCGGTAGGAAGGAAGTGGCAACCCTTGAAGAGGAAAAAAACGTTGATAATAGCCTCTATGTCGTTGAGGGAATGTAGATGCAATGAGAGGTGGATATCCAGTTGTAATAATTGCTGAAGACACTGAGACACTGAGCAAGAAGCTTTTTAACAAGAATGCAAGAGATCTAAGATACAATTAGAGCTAGATATCCAGTTGTAATAATTAAGCAGAAAGCTTTATCAACTCTCGTTGTTAATTAGCATAGGGGTGCTTTTAAGATTGCTGCCCTCAAAGCTCCTGGTTTTGGGGAACAGAATAGCCAGTACCTTGATGACATTGCCATTCTGACTGGAGGAACTGTCATTGCAGATTAGATGGAGATTGCCTTGGACAAAGTAGGCAATGAGGTCTTGGGACATGCTTCTAAAGTGCTTCTTACCAAGGATACAACCACCATTATTGGTTATGGAAGCACCCAAGAATTAGTAAATAAGAGAGTTGGACACATTAGAAATCTTATTGAGGCTGCAGAACAAGACTATGAAACGGAGGAGCTCAATAAAAGAATTGCAAAACTATCGGGTGGTGTTGCAGTGATACAGGTTGGAGATGAGATAAAAAAAAGTCTGAAGAGAAAGGAGAACGGAAGCTGATGTTGGGGGAGTGTTAACAATCAACATCAGCCAGGAGTTGTTTTTCATAGGAAATAAAAGTCTGCAATAACCGGTAAGGTTAGATTTATAGTTCTTTTCTCATTAGGAGTTAGTTGTTTGTTTGATTTCTTTATTAGATAAGAAAAGGATTCCTAGCTCAAAAAGGATTCATGTTTACTATCTTTTTTAACTCGTTTTTAAAATTCCTTGTTTGTTTAGACTAGAGTAGTTTGATCTTATCTTTATTTTATAATCTCTATATATAAATAAATAACCCGGGTTATGTATGCAGAATTATATACATGAATATACATAAATAAGAGAAGTGGGTTCAAAATTGCTTTGTGGTTGTGTTTTCAACAATACTCACCAGAAGGGTTCCTCTTACTGTCTGTGAATTAGCTTCTCTGATACTATTGCATGAAAAACATGTCTTCTCATCGCACAATTTGTTTGGTTCTCTGGACTGGCATTGTTGGTCTGGTGGCTCAATAGAATTTGCAGTTTCACCTAATAATAAGATATTACTCAGTAATACTACAAGACAGTGCCATCTTTTACTCTTGCCATGAGCATTCACTACTTCGTGTCCCATCATATAAGTAGAATGGTTGCAACTTTGCTATCACAGGTTTATATTAATGAAGCTTCACAATATGCTCTTAACATTAATTAGTTTATATAAATACAGTATAGTTAGTCTGAGTTTCACTTTAGGTGTCGTTGAAACCATTGAAAGTCACAGGTTTTGTGCTTACCTGGTGTCCATATTGCTAGAAGGTATGGACTAGGATCATCAGGTTCTCTTCTATCCATCTGCAAGTTTTATAAAGTGGTTTGGTGGCAGTTAAATTAAGCATGTAGTTTCAGGAGAAAAGAAAAAATGCTAGAAAATGGAAGGAAAACTAACCCCCTCAAGGAGAGGATGTGAATCTGGAAGTTCATACCTGCGTAACATCAAGAAGACAAAGTGTCAGACGCATTGTTGAGGACCTCATCCATGGTCCAAACTCCCTCAGCAAATTATACTAATTATTTTGATGTGGGTTATAGTGTAAAATCTATGCTTTCTGCCATTATTTTTATACCTGGGTCATCTGTTCTCGTTTCCAAGTACTACTTTTGCATGAAGTGCATTGTGCCAAGAGTTGGGTCAGCTTATCACATGATTGAGATGATTTTTGCTAAGCTTCTATAGATTGAACGAATCAATCTTTGATTTATCGAGCTGTTTGCATGTTTCTAGCAAATCATTCTGTGATTGGTTTTGAGCAAGGATAGAGAAGAAAATTGAATTGTGTGTCTGTGTCGGGGGTAGTTATCTTTATGAAACTATTAAGTGCAGGGACAAATAAATAATCTTAAAAAGTTGGACAAACCAAGTTCCGGACCTGATTATGAGAAGATTTTACTTACACTTGGTGTTCTGTCCGTAGACGACTAACATTCTTCAATTTGGGTGTGGGTATAGAAGCATTTGGATTCAAAGCAACTAAGGCCTTAGACATGTCGCCTTCTTGGAGCTCCAAGTTTGTATGCATGTAATTCTGTAAATTCTCAGTGAACTCTTCCATGTTCAGTTTTATTGTGGGTATTTCATCAGGATCTTCTCCAAAATCCTCAATATCAGTCTCTGTTAATTCAGTGTTCTCTTGATCTGGTGTTGCTGGCTCTTCAATAATGGGCACGCAACTGCCAACATCAGACCCATGTCTTTTATGTGGGTTGTCCTCAGGTGGAGGTAATGGCATGGGATTGATACCCATGCCGGGGCTTCTTTCAGGCATAAAGGGAACAGTTGAAGTTGTTATATCCTTCTCTTCTGGTCCAGGTAATGCAAGCCTCGCACTGCATCAAATAGAGCTCACATTTACAAAAAATGTGATTTTGAGAAAATGAATTTTAACTTGGCTGATTGCTTGTCTTGTTATCCTATCTGTTGACCTCTTTCACCAATTATTTATCATCACTGACTCTCTTTTACTTTGTTTTCCCTCCAATAACTAGGGTACAACAAAGATCAGACTAGCCTTATATATTTTTTAACCTCAAAGCATTGGTAAAAAACTCTATATACCTATGGTCTAGATGGGAAGGCATTGCTTACCCAGTGTGATAAGCGATGACAGCATGTTTTTCCCAGGATTTTCTTCAACGGAAAACTCTTATTTCAAACATCTTCCCCAAATTTTATGTTTCACAAATATAATTCTTAAATTGAAGTAAAATCGTGGTTCTGATGTGCAACTAACTCGGAGGCTACAAATCCTTTTGGGTCATATATTGTATATTTCTAATTGCAATTAACTTTCCTCCATCCTCTGCTACTTTATTGCTGCAAGTGATCAGTCAAACCACAACAAAAATAACATAATATGACTAGTTGCTATCAATGTCCCCCTCGCTACCTTTTTATTGCTACAAGTGACCAATTTACCATCTACTGTCTTGTATATTTTCTTGTACTTTTGTTGTTTATAAATTATCACCAAGCTAATTATGTTTCATGTGATTGACTACGCAAATGTTCAACTTTGCAATGTTTTAAATTTCAAAATAAATGTTCTGATGGCTAGCATCTTAATGTTCACTTGATACATGCTGGTGGCAGTACAGCAGAGATAAAAATGCAAACCTTGCAAAGGCACTTGCAAAATGTCTACATTCTGCTCTCATGGGACATGCATTACAGTTGGGTCTACTCTTTGTGCAAAAAACCTGCATAAGCATTGAAGCATGAGTATATTGATGCTTTTTTAATGCACAATTACTAGTAATAATCCAATTAATATGTTATTGAATGCCAAAATGAGTATACCTTTCCAAATGTGATCATCTGGTAATGCAATTCATACCTGTAACCCCATAGAAAAAAAACCAGAAATCAGCAAAATTTTATCTGAATAACAAAAAACCATTATTTTTATACATAGAAAGTACAGCTTTCAATGAACAGAATGGCTCTAAGGAAGAATCATGTGATTACAATGTTCTTTGATCTAGTTTGCACAATCTTGGCCAGAGATATTTCTGAATTGACTCGAGTATTGGGTACCTAGAGAGAATCTGGTTAGTATTTTTTATTAACAAGAAAAATTTGGTGTCAATTTGTGATATTTAATACTTACAGTTCTAGGAGGTGCAACTGAAGTGACTCTGGCAGTGGCTGGAGAGGGACCCATCCTAGTCGAACTGCGATTCTCCCGACATTTGTGTCAACCTTGAACAACAGGTAATTGAATCATTTGAACTGTACAAAGTTGCTATCTCTTGTCAGTTCAACATTATATATTGTTTAGCCATGAAACTCACTGGAAAGGCAAGATGATGAAGTGTCAGGAGCCTCACACACTCCACGCTTTTCAACCCCAACCCCCTTATACTTAGCAGATAATCCCTGAAAATTTCAGATATTTCAGAAACTGGGAAACATATTTTGTTATCAATGAATTATTTGCTGTTCTTTGGCTTAAATGTTGCTATGAGTAGTTTCTTATTGACACAAGGGAATTATCAATATTTATGAGCAGGAACTCTAATATTTGGGATGACTTACTTTGCTTTGTCAGGGGGCACATCTCTTAACCATTCCAAATCGATGCTTCCGTGTTCCCTTACCAGTCGGTTGAGGAATTCCTGCAATATTGTGCACGCATTATCAACATGTTTTATGATGCCTTGAGTTCATGCAATCCATCAGCAGGAAAAAAAAGGGGGGAGAGAGTTTTCACAAAGCCTTTTAAAGCTGAATGAAAGGTTATTAGGGCTTGTGGTTAAACATGCCAACATACCTGGATTCGTTCTGCTAGCATGTTATTCATCCCTCTTTCTTTTATCGCATCAGAAATCTCCTTGACTCTAGCACTTCGCACTGCTTCATAGTCCAAGGAATCCATCGTGTCTTTGGCTCTCTCTTTTCTTCCATTTGCCTGCACTTGCTTCCTTAAACTATCCCAGTCAAATGCATCCTTTTTCTCACCCTCCACTTTTCCTTTTCTTGCTTTTGAGGTACTTGCATTTGCCTTGAGGTTTTCCCTGTTATTATGATGTACTTTCTCCTTTGTATTTGGGTCCACCACATTGTTTTCTAGAGGGGTTTGCTTATTCACTGAACTGATTCTCTCAACGTCAAAAATGTTTCCTGTGAGGCTTGAGACTTGCTGTCTGTAACTGTTTTGCTTAGGCAGTTCTTCAGCAAGATTTACAGGTCCGCCAACTGTCATGCTTTGCCATTGCAAGGTCTTGTTCCTCTCATCAACTTGTCTTTCATGGCAAGACTGAGAGCTGCTTTGTCCATACCTTGGCAACTCATATTGCTTGGCAGCAGTTTTACCTACACTTTCTGCCTCTTGTCCAACAGCTTTGCTTGTGCAGGTTGCAGCCTTTTCTTTGTCGAATCTGGAAGAATATGACAGCCAAGAAGATATGTTTTCTTCACTGTACAATTCAAAGCCTTCTGCTTGCTGTACATTGGATTGTGAAGTCATGTGTAGCAACCCATAGTCACTGCAAGGAACCACTTTCCCTAGCATCTGTGGATTGCAATAATCGAAATGCTGATTATATGTAGAAAAGCAGTTCAGATTACCTAATCTTTCCAATCCAGGTCCTGGCTGCCTGTTTTGTAAATCTTCTGCTTGTTCCTTTTCATGCCTGGATTCCTTATGAAACAGTGAGCTCCCACCCTCACAACCATAAAATTCTCCTAGCAAGGTGGGACTCTCCATTTGTAAAAGATCCATGAAAGATAAATCATCATTCATGCTAGGTTTGCACCCAGTAGCAGGATCTTCTGCTTCAGAGTTGGAGCCCGAGTAGGATCTGACTCCATTTGCTTGGACAGTTGAGGAATCGAAAGAATCTTGTGATAATACAAATTCTTCCTCCAGGCTGTGACTTTGTGTCTCTACCATGCTTGCTCTTTCTATAAACAAGGTTTCAGAGTCTTTATGAGGTTCTGCTGATCCATGGTGTGTCACGGAGCTTTGATTGTAGGGTGGATTGCTGTTCCATTTGATATCATTTCGGTTTAGAATGCAGGTATCTGGTTCTTCAATGACGATGCCTGTCCTTTCTCTGTCACAGGCTCCACTGCTCCTCGACTTCAGAGGAAACAATGAAGCTAGAGACATGAAGGCAGAGCTGCAAGGCGGGAAAGTAGTTGAAGATTTTGTTCAGTTCATGAATTGAGATAAATTATCATGGCTTAATGTGGTCTTGAAATAAAGATGAAATGTCAAATTTACCTTGACAGATGATCTGAAACATTTTGAGTTAGGAAAACTCCTATCACTGAATCAACAACTGATCCCTTCCATTTTGAAAAGCGCCTATCCCCTGCAAAGAATGTTATTGCATTCATACGTGCAGGTGACTATCTATTTGGTTCACTAAGAAAGGGGATTGAATTATATTTTCTTTCTTGGTGTATCATTGAGGGATGTTATTTGCAGAGCTGGGGGCTTCATTGCACCTAGGTTTTCTCACCAGAAAACATTAGTAAATGTGTTAATGGACTTTTGAACAATTTAGAATCTGCAATTAAATCTTTCCAGTAGGTGAGTTCGGCAACTCAAAAGCTCCCCAAAATTGTAGTACACTGGTTTATATATTTTTTCTGTACTAAGGAGGCAGCATGTGCTTTTTGCAGTTCCGTTTTTATATTGTCTTGATAACAATACCTGATTATGTTTCACTACAATCTTATACAGGTTAAGTTTTTTTACCAAGAAAAACTGGCACTAAAAGATTGAACTGCTAAGTGGTCGGAAACTTACTATTGATTTTTTCTTCCTCATCAAATAATTCTTTTCTCTGAATTGTGCTTTTTTTTTTCATGGGTGATGGTGCTTCTTTTGCATTTGCAACATTCTATGTAATGTCTTTGTTCATTTGTGAAGGACATGCATACGTAAATAAACAAACACTCGTACATATGCATGTTCAAATGTAAGATTCAACATGTCTGCAATATGAATGCTCTATCACTTATGATAACTTTGTGAGTGGAAGCAGCATAGCATAACGACTCTTCATCAAATTGAAGGCACTAACAGTATGTATGGTTCTCTCTCTCTCTCTCTCTCTCTCTCTACTGTTGAACTCAGTAATAATCTTGAATATGTTGGAGCAAAAGTATAAGATATTGTACCTTGCACGAGATGCATTCTTGCAATGAAGGAATCAACTCGCCCATGAAAAACTTTTCTCTCTTCCCCCCACCATTGCTCCTTTCCCTTGTCAGTTCCTTCAAGGCCTTGACTTCCTTCTTTCCCCATCAGCAGTTTCCATACTCTGTCCGACTCTGGGTCAAGATCTACTTTAGGCCTTGGCTTGTGTTTCTTGACAACTTCAAACCCATCATAGGGAACAAGTTTGCCATCTCCTTTGTAAGGAACAAGTGCATTTTGCTCTTTGTTTTCTATTTTCTTGCTCCCTGCATGGAGACGGAGGCCCTCCATCTGGTATGTGATTTGTTCTATTGTAGAGGAGGAAGTCTGCTTTGCTGGTCGCCCTGCATTGGATGTCAAGAGTGGTTGCTGTCATTATGGTGACTAGAACATTTTAGGAAGTTACCTGAACCCTTAAAGCATTATAATATATATTAAACATGCTATACCTCTTCTCTTTGCATATGGCTGCTGATGAACTTTCAAGTCATCCTTTGGTTCTTGTGGAATCTTACCCTTTTCAGATGGAATTGATATGGGCACAGTAGCTTCGGACATTTGCTGAATTCTTGACATTTCAGCGTTGCAAGTTTTGGGTTGCAGTTGGTTATCCGATGCACGGCTTGTTTTGAGAGACGTTTGTGAAAGCCTGTGAGAAGTTTCTATAGTGGTGGGGCAGAGGGAGTTTTGGACCTGAGTCGATCCATTAGTCTCTCCCAGCATTTCTAGGCATAAATGTGGTTGAGGTGAAATACATTGCTTTGGAAGGTTCTGCAGAGCCATAGAGTGAACATACCACTCACCAGGATATTTAACTTTTGAAACAAAAGAAGATATGCTGTGTGTGTTTGTTTGAATTCCATCCTCTGTTTTCTTTCTTTTCTGGGTCTCTGAACATCCAGAACCTGGAATGCTGCCATTTTGGTCATATCCATCAGTCAATGAGCCCACTGGATATGCTGTACACGGGTTTGTTTTCTTAATATGAAAGTGTTCTCTCTTGGATCCTCTGCCCTCAATTAAATAAGGTGTTATCTTTTGTGCTGATTGAGGGTTATTCTGAGAAGTTATTTGTCTAGTCCACTCTGGTCCTTTTTCTGGAAACACAACCTGACCAATTCCTTGTGCATGGATACTTCTCTCCACATCCCCCGCATTGAGGTTTAATTTCTCCATGTGCATGTTTTTTCTTGGAGTTAGTTCCGCTGCCACTATTTGTATTTCTGAAATTGATATATAGTCACCACGTGGCTGATTCATAAAAGGTGTCTGGTTACTTGGAGCACCTGATTGCTGGTTTTCTACCAGTAACCTGTGCTGTTGGCTCATCTGTGAAGTTGTGATGCTTAAATCTGCCACTTGAAGACTTGCATTCAGATCAAAAGTCCCTCTTTTTTGATTCGGCGTGTCCTGCTGAGCAGCTGCATTACTGCAGCTCCTGTCTGTTGCAGTTTCCAAATCAAACCTCAATGCTCTTCTACATGATTTTGCATCAGCTGAACTGGATTGTGTAATCTCCACGGTGGAGTCTGCATGTCGATTTGCTGATTTGTTTAGGTCTTTCTTGCGCACATACTTTCTCTTTACAGCATGGGTATTTATGGTCTCTCCAATAGAATCTGTGTGTTGAACTAATGATTCATCCAGGGCCTTCTTGCGCACATACTTCCTCTTTGCGGAGCTGGGAGGTGCAGTATCTACGGTAGATTCAGTAGGTTGAGTTGCTGGCTCTTTCAAAGCCTTGCGAACATACTTCCTCTTTTCAATTGGCTTCTCCTTGGGATCTGTAATTTTTGTGGTTGCAGCCTTGGGAGTCCTTTTTGGCTTGCCTTCCACAATCACCTTGGGCCTATGCTTTCTTCTCTTTTGAGGTTTCTGCTGTGGTGTTCTATTAAGGTCGATGCCTTGTGCATTTGCTGTTGCTAGATCTTTTGCTTCCTCAAACGGTGTAGATATGACAGCAGATGATGCGTCTGTAATGTTGCATGAGAGCTCCTTTGAATTATGTTGATTGGCTTCGCACTCTTTGAATATGACTAAATCAGTTTTCTCCTTTTCCCCACTTGAGTTTTTTTCTTGCGAGGGACTTGCTGTTG
>Ga0325402_1003670_pt1 | contig 13944 bp, 9 predicted proteins | sample PopdelMetagenome_22_FD_207212 | JGI IMG/M metagenome (GOLD analysis project Ga0325402, IMG submission 207212) | Populus deltoides microbial communities from Bellville, Georgia, United States - Xylem-PdKOR-R3 | ecosystem: Host-associated > Plants > Phyllosphere > Stem > Wood/Secondary xylem... | reverse complement strand
TTAAACAAGTATGCTGGTGGTCAAGTTGATTGGAGGGGCAACTACAGTGGAACTCTTCCCCCAACTCCTCCTAGAGAACAGCTGTTGGACAGGTAATTAATGCACGTTACAACTACAGAAGAGTATTCAAGATTTCAGTTTGAGAAGTTTTCTTAATTCTTTCCTAAATTTCGGAACTGGTTTTTCAGGTATTGGTCGCATGTAGTAAACTGTCCCAGTTGCAATTCTGCATACAAGGGTCTCAATGCAGTAGAGGTTATTCTGCAATTTGCTTCTCTAGCTTTCATTGGGATTGCTGGTGCAACCAAGCACAATGTATATACAATGGTAGCAATGGCAGTAGTATGCTTTGTAGGTTCAAAATGGCTGGATCAATTCATCTACAAGAACTTCCATTACCATGACTACGATCATGCTTTTCGCTGAGGTGTGTTGAAAATATGTCTTCACTGGTGAATGCACGATCCTGCAATAGATGGCTGAAATGGAATTTCAAGTCAGCAGAATTCTTCTGCTCTTAAGTGCTGCTGTAGAATATGTTGTGGAAGGTTGTTAGAGTTTGTTGCTTCAAGTTGCTGCTGCTACTCTGTTTCAGTTGTGATTTTTATGCTTTAATAAATGATTGTCCTAGTATTTAGGAATCAGTTGATCTGTTAGGTTGTTAACAGATCATGGCACGTTAAGCTTCTATAAGTTAGCATTTCTGTTGCTTTTATTTCAATAAATATGTAAACAATTGCTGTGAAACATTAAGCAATTATCTATGCAATCCTTTTCTTAATAATACTGCAGCATCAATAATATTGCAGTTTTTACAATTCTCTTCTATTTTCTTTTCTTACATAATACTCAAACACGTAAACACTTTCAATTGATATCAGAGCAATTATTTCTTGAAGGGACTTGTAATGGAGGCTGAATCAAGTTTTTCTCACATTTCTTCTCCTATCTTTGATGGCGAGAACTATCAACTTTGGGCAGTCAAAATGGAGACCTATTTGGATGCCTTGGATCTTTGGGAAGCTGTTGAAGACGATTATGAAGTTCATCCGTTGCCTAATAATCCAACAGTAGCTCAGATAAAAAATCACAAGGAAAGAAAAACAAGGAAATCAAAAGCCAAAGCAAAAGCTTGTCTATTTGTTGCTATTTCCACAACAATCTTCACCAGGATTATGTCTCTTAAATCAACGAAAGATGTTTGGGATTATTTGAAGAAGGAATATGCAGGAGATGAAATAATTCATGGCATGCAAAGTCTGAACCTGATAAGAGAGTTTGAACTACAACGAATGAAGGATTCTGAGACTATAAAGGAGTACTCAGACAAATTGCTTGGGATTGTCAACAAGGTAAGGTTACTTGGCATAGATTTCTCTGATTGCAGAATTGTAGAGAAAATTCTTGTAACAGTGCCTGAGAGATATGAAGCATCCATAACCACCTTGGAGAATACAAAAGATTTGTCCAAGATAATCTTGGCAGAGCTAATAAATGCCTTGCAGGCTCAGGAGCAACGCAGGCTTATGAGGCAGGATCGTATTTTTGAAGGAGCCTTGCCAGCCAAACATCAAGAGTATGGCAAGAAGAAATATTTCAAGAAATATCAACTTTCAAGCAATGAAAACACTGCTAGCAACATAAATCAAAGTAAGGGTAGAAATTCAAAAAGAAGCTGTCCACCTTGTCAGCACTGTGGAAGAATAGGTCATCCACCATTCAAATGCCGGAAGAGGCCAGATGCAAAGTGCAACAAGTGTAATCAGCTTGGACATGAAGCTGTAATCTGCAAAAATAAGTTTCAGATATGAGAAACAGATGCTCAAGTTGCTGATCAAGATGATGAAGATCAGATGTTTGTGGCAACCTGTTTTTCAACCAGGAGCTCATCAGAATGTTGGCTGATTGACACTGGTTATACAAACCATATGACATTTGATAGAACTCTTTTCAAGAACTTGCAGTCAACTAAAATTTCAAAAGTTCGAATATGGAATGGTGACTACATTTCAGCAAAAGGAAAAGGAACCATTACAATTGCAACAAACTCAGGTACAGAAACCATTTCAGATGTTCTTTATGTACCTGATATTGATCAAAATTTGCTGAGTGTGGGTCAGCTAATAGAAAATGGATTCAAAGTGACGTTTGAAGATCAATGCTGCCTCATCTATGATGCTGCTGGCCAGAAAATTTTACAAATCAAAATGAGAGGTAAAAGTTTCTCATTTTTTCCAACCGAGGAGGAGCATACAACATATTCCACAAATATTAGCAATACTAAAATCTGGCACAAGAGACTTGGGCACTGTCATCTTCAACGAATGTTGAAAATGAAGAAGAATGAAGTGATAAGAGGTCTACCAGTTCTTGCTGATCAAATACCAAATTGTCATACATGTCAAATTGGTAAACAAAAAAGACTGCCATTTCCTAAATCTATTTGGAAGGCCTCATAAAAGCTACAACTGATTCACATGGATGTAGCAAGACCTCAAAGAACACCATAATTGAAAGGTAGTCTCTATTATATTGTCTTCATTGATGATTTTTCAAGAATGTGCTGGATTTTTTTTTAAAAATTTCAAATCGAAAGTAGCTGGAGTCTTTTGGAAGTTCAAGAAAATGGTGGAAAATCAAAGTGGCTGCAAAATACAAAGTATAAGGTCAGATAATGGAAAGGAGTACACATCAACAGAATTTAATATGTTTTGTGAAGAAGCTGGGATTGAACATCAGCTCACTGCTCCTTACACTCCAGAACGAAATGGTGTTAGTGAAAGAAGAAACAGTTATGTAATGAAGATGGCTAGATGTATGTTGTATGAGAAGAAGTTGCCTAAAGAGTTTTGGGCAGAGGCAGCAAATACAACAGTCTTTCTTCAAAATCAACTTCCAGCAAAGTTTTTGGAAGACAAAACACCATTTGAAGTCTGGTATGGATATAAACCTTCACTAAACTTTCTTAAAGTGTTTGGCAGTGTGTGTTTTGTCCATATTCCACAGGTTAAGCGTGACGAACTTGACAAGAAAGTAGTTCCAGGTATATTTGTGGGATACAGTTCTGTCTCCAAAGCTTACAAAGTGTATCATCTTCAAACAAAAAAAATTACAATCACAAGGGATGTACACTTTAATGAAGATGAGCAATGAGACTGGAAGAACTTTCAGCAGAGCACTATTTCTGAGGATCAAACAATACCTCAATGGCAGAATGAACAAGAAGATGAACCTCCAATTAGAGGTACAAAGTTACTTTCAGACATCTATCAAAGATGTAATGTTGCAATATATGAACCTGCTGGATATGAAGAAGCTCTCAAAGACATCAAATGGAAGAAAGCAATGGAGGAAGAGATGTCAATGATTCAGAAAAATAAAACCTGGAATTTAGTTAACAGACCTGAAGGCAGAAAAGTCATTAGAGTAAAGTGGATTTTCAAAACAAAGTTTAATGTAGACAACTTTATCAACAAATACAAGGCCAAGTTTGAAGTTAAAAGGTATGCTCAAATTTTCGGTGTTGATTACTCTGACACCTTTGCTCCAGTTGCTAGATTGGACACAATTAGATTGCTGCTAGCAATTACAGCATAAAAGGGTGGAAAGTGTTCCAATTAGATGTCAAATTAGCATTATTAAATGGCATATTACAGGAAGAAATATATGTGGAGCAGCCAGATGGGTTTGTGATTCAAGGTGAAGAGGATAAAGTATATCTGCTACAAAAAGCTCTCTACAGGCTTAAGCAAGCTCCTAGAGCTTGGTATAACAGGATTAATGATCATTTGCTGAACTTAGGCTTTGTCAAAAGCTTATCTGAGGCCACTCTTTATATCAGACTGAAGGATGATGACATTCTTATAATGTCTCTGTATGTTGATGATCTCTTGATAACAGGAAGTAATGAACTGCAAATTAAAGAGTTTAAACAAGAGATGATGTGTGTGTTTGAAATGACCGATCTTGGTCTTATGACTTATTTTCTTGGAATGGAGGTCAGGCAAAGCAAGAATGAAGTTTTCATTTACCAAAAGAAATATGCAAAGAAAATACTGAAGAAATTTTAGATGAAGGAATGCAAAGCAACCAGCACACCCTTGAATAAAAAAGAAAAGTTGTGCAAGGATAACGGTGCTGATAAAATCGATGAGGGTTATTTCAGAAACATAATTGGTTGCTTAATGTATCTTACTACAACAAGGCTTGACATTTTGTTTGTTGTAAGTCTCTTATCTCGTTTTATGTATGGAGCTAGTGAATTACATTTAAGAGCTGCAAAAAGAATATTGAGGTATGTAAGATGGACTGTAAGTTATGGTGTAAAGTATAAGAAGTGCTAAAGTTTTAAACTGCATGGATTCTCAGACAGTGATTGGGCTGGTTTCATTGAAGATATGAAAAGCACTTCTGGGTATTGCTTTACCCTTGGCTCAAGAGTCTTCTCATGGTGCTCAAAGAAGCAGGAGATTGTAGCATAATCTACTGTAGAAGCTGAATTCTCATTGCAGCCTCAGCAACAGTAAATCAGGCATTGTGGCTCCAGAAAATACTACGTGATTTGCACATGGAGGAAGAAGAACCAACAGAGATTTCAGTTGATAATCAAGCAGCAATTGCAATCTCTTATAATCTAGTATTCCATGGGAAGACCAAGCATTTTAACATCAAGCTTTATTTTTTGTGTGAAGTGCAGAAAAATAGTGATGTTAAGTTAATTAATTGCAAATTTAAAAATCAACTTTCTAATTTATTCACCAAACCACTTCCAGTAAGCAGGTTTGAGCTTCTAAGAACAAGGTTAGGAGTATACAACCTTTAAAGCAAGGAGGAGTGTTAAAATTTGTTGCTTCAAGTTGCTACTGCTACTTTGTTTCAGTTACGATTTTTATGCTTTAATAAATGATTGTCCTAATCTTTAGGAATCAGTTAATCTGTTAGGTTGTTAACAGATCATGGCACGTTAAGCTGTTATAAGTTAGCATTTATGTTGCTTTTATTTCAATAAATATGTAAACAATTGTTGTGAAACATTAAGCAATTACGTATTCAATTCTTTTCTTAATAATACTGCAGCATCAATAATATTGCAGTTTTTACAATTCTCTTCTATTTTCTTTTCTTATATAATACTCAAACACGTAAACACTTTCAAAGGTGAAAAAACTTAAGCATGGTGTATAGTTTTCTTGTGAAGTTATTTTCAAATATTATCTAGAGACGTTTATTTGAAATTTGTAATATATTATTACTGACAGTCAAGTGTTTTCCTTTATCATAATGATAAACAAACTCTAGTGATTGATTTAAATGATATAAAAACTTTGTTAACCAAACCATTATGAGTTCATATCTAATATAAATTTGAAATGTCTAATATAAATAATAGCTTTAAGTTTTTGGATTAAAATAAATTTTTATATAGAAAAGAAAGCTTTGGAATTCAGATATCTATCAACCATTACCATGAAGTGAAAAATATGGTCTACTGTCGACAGAAGAAAATCCCTTGAGGGAACCATGACAGGTTCCCTAATAATGAAAAGGATAATCAGCCTTGAAAAGGCATGAACCAGTCAATCATAGATTTGCCTAGAGTGAAATGATAGTGCTAGGCTATCTAGTTTATCACAACTACACAGGAAAACTTATCTACCATAAAAGCAATTATATCTTCATCTGGCGTTCATGACAACGAGGAAACACTGAAGTTCTTTTTTGTGGTTCTTACCATTTTGTTCTCAGATTTTTTAAGGTGAGCTAAATGATCATTTTCAGGGATGAAATCTTTGATTGAAAATCCAGTGGACTAGCTCGTGTTCCTTATGCACATTATAAACCACTGTCAGGTCCATCAGATAAGAACTGAAAGTGTTGGCAATTTGTTTTAATGGAAAGATTTGATGCAAAATTAAAAGCGAGATTTTTTAAAAAGTTTTATTGAAAATTATCTCTTAACAAAAGTATTTTATCATGAAGAAAAAATATAAGATTTTTTCATAAATTATATGATAGCAAGTTAAAAATGTACTTGTAAAGAACCAAAATTTTTAGATAAAAAATACTTTAAAAATGAGTTTTTAGCTTAAATCATATGCATCTAAGCACAATAATCGAATACGGGTTTGAGTTTGCTATAAATTAATTTCTTGGACTCATGAAAAATTATTTTTATTAGCTTGTTTTGTTTAGTTATCCCATAAATGAAAAGTCTAAATATTAACCTTCGACCTTGTGAATAATTTTCAGCTAGTTTTAAAGACAAAACAAATCATGTTTATAATGGAAATTGGCGTTTCCAACTGGCAGAAGGCTTGTTTTGTGCATCAAATAATTTATCTAGTCTTCTTGTTCCTAGCCCGACCCACAACTACACATGAAAACTTATCTACCATAAAAGAAACAGTGCCAATTTACCAATAATTGATCCACTTTTGAAAGCTGTCACATCCCCAACAACGGAAAATACCAATAGAAATGGCCCCGTTGGCCAGGACCAAGCCTGAAAACTATGGCAAAAACTAATAAAAAATAGTTGAGATCAACCCGGCCAAAAATACAAGGTAAAATACTCATTGGACTACCCAATGAAATGAGTTTTAATAGGTTGGGCTCCCAATCCAAGGTAAATACGCTCTGGAACGGCCCCGACAGGTTGGGACCAACCAGTCTTGAAAACCAACGCAAATACCCACCAAAACAGGCATTGATGGGCCGGGACTAATCAGGCTTAAAATCCAAGGCAAATACCCACCAAATTGGGCCATGACAGGTCACAACCAACCACACACGAAATCCAAGGCAAATACCAACGAAAACAAGTTGTAACAGGCCTAAATTGACCTGGGCTTGAAAATAAAGAAAAAGACCATTCAAAATGGCCCATGATGGCCCAGGACTAATCAGGCTCAAAAACCAAGGCCAATACCCACTGAGACAGCCCTCAACGGGATGAGACCAACCGAGTTCGAAAACCAAGGCAAATACCTACTGAAGTGAGCCCCGACAAGCCGATACTAACCGAGCTTGAAAACCAAGGCAAATACAACTTGAAATAGGTTGATACCAATTGAGCTAAAAAACCAACGTAAATACCCACTAAAACAAGCACTGATGGGCTGAGTCTAATCGAGCTTAAAATCCAAGGCAAATACTCACCAAACTGGGCAATGATAGGTCAGGACCAACCAAAAATGAAATCTAAGGAAAATACCAACGAAAATAGCCCTAACGGATAAGGATTGACCAAGCTTGGAAATAAAGGAAAATACCAATTGAAACAAACCCTAATGGTCCAAGACTAACTAGGCCCAAAAACCAATGCCAATACCCACCGAAATAGGCCTCGACAGGACGAGACCAACTAGGCCTAAAAACCAAGGCAAATACCTACTAAAACAAGCCATGAAGGGTCGATACCAACCGAGCCAAAAACCAAGGTAAATACAACTCAAAAACGGTTACTACCAACCGGGCCCGAAAACCAATGTAAATACCCATTGGAACAAGCACTGATAGGCCGGGACTTTTCAAGCTCAAAATCAAAAGCAAATGCCCACCAAACTGGGCCATGACAGGCCAGGACCAACCAAACATGAAATCCAAAGCAAATACCAATGAAAATAGGCCCTAACAGGCCTGGCCTAACCAAGCTCGAAAATAAAAAGAAATACCAATTGAAACGGGCCCTGATGGCCTAGGACCAACCAGACCCGAAACCCAAGGCCAATACCCACCGAAACAGCTCTCGATGGGACGGGACCAACCGAGCTTGAAAACTAAGATAAATTATCAATCGAGCTTGTAAACCAAGGCAAATACAACTCGAAACGGGCTAATACCAACTGAGCCTGAAAACTAACGCAAATATCCACTAAAACAGGCATTGATGGGTTGTGACTAATTGAGCTTGAAATCCAAGATAAACACCTACCAAACTAGGCCAAGACCAACCAGACACAAAATTTAAGGCAAATACCAACATAAACATACCTTAACGAGCTTGGACTGACCGGGTTTGGAAATAAAGAAAAATACCAATCGAAATGCACCCTGATGGCTCGAGACCAACCAGGCCTGAAAACCAAGGACAGTAAAGATATACGGGAAATGTTTCCTTGTACTTACTGTTTTAATTATAGAAATCTACTTTAAAGCTATCTTGGAACCTATTTAGTTTACATAAGAGCAAACAAAATAATGTTTTTAAATTATGATGGTTCTTTGATATTGTATAAGAATTTTATTGATTAAATCGATAACAAATCTAATACAAGTAACAATTTAAGTATTTTTTTTGTTGAAATAATGAAAGAAAGCTTTTGGATTCAGATATTTATCAACCATTACCGTGGAGTGAAAAACATGGTATATTGTTAACCATGTAGGTGGTGGCCCAGTGGTAAAAACTTGGGATCAAAAGGTTTGCTCCCTCTGTGGTCTCAAGTTCGAGCCTTGTGGTTGCTCATATGATGACCATTGGAGGCTTACATGGTCGTTAACTTCAGAGCTCGTGGGATTAGTCGAGGTGCGCGTAAGCTGACCCGGACACCCGCGTTAAACAAAAAAAAAAACATGGTATATTGTTGACTGAAAAAAATACCTAGTGGAAACCATGATAGGTTACCTAATAATTTGTGAAAAGGATAGACAAGGTTCAATTGTCCATCAATTTGGCATCTGTTTTTCCTCGCATATAATCAGCCTTGAAAAAGCATAGTGCCAGGCTGCCATCTAGTCTTCTTGTTCCTAGCCCAGCCCACAACTACACAAGAAAACTTATCTGCCTAAAAGAATCAGATCCACTTTTGAAAGCATGATCACATCCCCAACCGTAGAAAATATCAATCGAAACGGCCCCGTCGGCCAGGACTGAAAACTATGACAAAAACTAGTAAAAAAGAGTCAAGATCAACAGGCACAAAAATCCCAAGGCAAATACGCTTCGAAACTGGCCAGGTTACCTAATGATGAAAGAAAGCTTTTGGATTCAGAAATCTATCAACCATTACCATGAAGTGAAAACCATGACAGGTTACCTAATAATCTGTGAAACGGATAATCAGCCTTGAAAAAGCAACATTTTGCCCTTCAATAGTTTTCATTACTGAATTCCAGAGAACCAACATTAAAAATCCATGTAAGTTTCAGCCATTCTAAATAGCTTGAACAATTCAAGATAAATTTTATCATTATGCATCGCTGCTAGCTCCTTGAGCTCAGCTCAGAAAGAATCAGATATGGAAGTTCTTTTAGCTCCTTCAGCTCACATTTTCTCATTTCAGTTCATTTCCAATTCTATCGCTCTCACCGGTTGTATATGTAGGCACAGACAGCGCTCAGGCACGCGGCCAAGCTTTCTTTCTTTCCTTTTTTTGGTTGTTTTTATTTTATTTTTCCATTATTTATTATTTTATCAAATAATTAATGGTTGTTTTGTATTTTTCATGCAACCTCACAAAAAAAAATAATGATTAATTTCCATGGCTTTGGCTTTTTTTAAAAAAAAAAAAATTAGTATGGAAAATTGTGGGGTTTTTTTTTAACACTGATCATAGAGAATCGATATTCGTTAAACAACCAAAGATGTATAGTTTTTTTTAAGAAATTGATGACATTAATAACACTGAAACAAAATAAACGGCTAATAATAATAAAAATTAATTATCAAATAGAGAATAATAAGATTTCTTAATCAATAGCTAAGGTTTCACTGATTAAAATTAAGTGTCCTTTCAAAAATTGATTGCATGAGCATCTTTTTAATTTATTCTTTTAATTAAATTTTAGGTGATATAAATGATTGATTATGTATTTGTTTTGTTCGTTTATCAAACATATTTATAAAATATATTTAATTAAACTCATCAAATATAATAAAACACATGATATTTATTTTAACTTCATTAACTTTAATTTTTTTAAAATTAATTAAAATGTTAAACAAATTTTATAAACTTACCTGCAGCAACGCGTCGGGTGCTATACTAATACAATTCTATGGCTGCCACTAGCGTTTTGAACTGAGAACCTCTTCGCCAAGCTTTATTTTTCCAAAGAAACTAGTCTTTGTTCCGCTGTGATCAGATAAATTTTTTCAAAATATAAAAAAATATATTAAAAGTGTGGAGAGTTTTTTAACAATATTGTTAAATTTGGTTAAGGGGTCAATCTTAAAATTTTATATCTGAGATTTTGTTCAAGTTGAAATTAAACCAATTTAAAATTTATTTTTAATATTAGTATATCAAAACAATAAAAAAAAACTAAAAATAATTTAATGTAATTGTTTTCTTTTCAAAAACACAATTTAACAGTAAAAACAAACACTACCTCAATCGCATGGCTGCAGCAACCGAGCAGAATCATGCCAGCATCCACAAAAACACTTGTATTAATGGCAAGTATATGCTTCGCTGTTTCGAGACCGTTGAAGTGCTTCGTTTATGATGAAATTGTGAAAAAACTTCACACATAAATGAACTTTTCCTGTTGATGAATTTTGTGCCTATTGATCCTGCAACGGACACTCCAAAACTGAAGTTAATTTTTGAGTTCTGTTAGTTTATGGACCGCAGAAAATTCCCCTACCCAAAGGTAGATGGCTGATGCCTGGCCATTTTACAGTCATTTTCTTCTTTGTATTTTTACATGAGAGTTGGAGGTTAACACTTAAACACTTTGTTCTTTAACAGATAAGGCTGGTAGAGAAGGAGGTGAACCGATCATAATAGATTTGCAAAGACTAGACATTAATGGTTTTAGTGCAAAACGCGAAAGGAGCAGTAACATATTCATACCACCATGTGTGTTTTATGCTTTCCCTAATCCCTTAATAGATCGAGGTAACGAGGCAGATCAAGGAAATAGATCAGCATTATGCATCAGCTGGAAAAGATAAGGTGAAACATCAAGAAGATAATTTAGCTTGAATTGCAGTTTGGATTGAAAAAATTGTTCCACGATGGATATTTCATATGCGACGACTTCTAGTTCTTGACTCAGATTTGTTTCTTCTTCACTGATCATCTCAGTGACTTCAATAGGAGTTGCTGCTGCAACTAAGCATGACGTGATATCGGCAGCTGCAAGGACTTTCTTGTCTCCTTGGCAGTACTATGCTTTGCTGCTTCAAGGTGGTTGCCCCACTTCATCTACAAAAATTTCCATTTCCATGATTACAACCATGCTCTTCGTTGAAATTAGTCTTCGGCAAACTTCTCCGTCTGGAGAGGCTCTTCTGTTATTAAAAAAAAAAAAGCAAACTAATTGAACTGTGAAGGCAAGACATTGTTTGTTTTAACTATGTGGCCTCGCGGTTTTGTTCCACAAAAGGCGTCTCTTGTGTTTGAATCTTTTACTGGACATCTTGGTCCAACTACTGAATCAGTGGTTCTGATCCAGTGGGTTACTTCTAAGACAATCGCTGCTTCTTCGTTTACAAAGCATTCTGTCTTCCTCGTCCAGAGAACTTGTCTGAAATAACAAAAAGAAAAAGAAAAATAAAGAGGAAAGGTTCAGGATATGTATGCCTTTCTAGAGCACTTCAATTTTCTTTTTATACCTCTACATCTGTGAGATCCACATTGTTTTCTCTGAGGAATGAAAGGAAGTCTTGAAATTTTTCTTCTGTAGGCCAATAATGACCGCTGTGAGGCCAAACTGCCTGTTAAAAAGTGGATAGAAACCATCATTAACAGACCACGTTAATATCTGAAGATCATTAATCATGAAGGATACCTTAAGAATGCCAGTTTCAACAATTAATCTGCCAGCAGCAGCTGTGACTCCTCCAGCCAAGAAGCTAGAATGCTGAAATGTGCCTTTCTTCTTCTTGCCAACATACAAGGTCTTGGATGTATCAAGGACAAAAATGGACTTAGCATCTTCCGTTGTGTGAATAAGCTCCCCTGTCATCTTGTAGAGGAGCTTGCCCTGCTCTATAACAACTTCATAGGCCTTCCTTTCTGTCTGTTATAGTAAATCTTTATCAGTGAAAGCATTTTATTTAGGTTAAAATAAAAATGAAATGTAGTTCATGGAAACTCACAGGACCAAGATACTTGATGCACTGCCTTTGAAATTTTGATCTAGGGCATGCTTCAAGATTTATTTCCTTGCCTTCTCCTATATCTAGCCTGCAGTTCCAAACCAAGCATGCATACACAAGTTCAACTTCAAATTCATGACCATGTCTAAAGTTGAAAGTCTAGCAATAAGGATCCAAGAAACATGCCAGTAAAAAAAGGGTTGTGTGCTTTTAGTATCAAGCCATCTCTCATAATAGAATTGTAGGTTATGTCCATATCGATGTCGTGGATCGATCTGTTTTAAACAAAAGACATTACAGATTTGGAATCAGTATTCAGTAAGAGTGAATCGTGAAGAGCAATTATCACTTGCGTAAATTTGACAAACCGCTTCAAGCCAGTGCTTATCAACAAGTTTTTGTGCATTGTCATCACTTGACAAGCCTTTTCCAACTCTGCCAGCTTTCTTTTTCCCTCGTGACCATCGAGAAATGGCAGCTTGATGTTTCTTGATATCAAAGAAAGAAATAGAAATCCATTTGAGTTCAGCAAAATCTAAGAGTTCCCACCTGTGATTATGACAAGTAACAAATAATTGCATCAGAACAAGGTTATGCATCCTTACTATTTATTTATACGAACCAGGACTTGTACTGATCAATAGACACATACCAGCTCTGGTCGACAAGAATTGCACAATCTGCAAGTATTCTCCTAGTTCGGTAGCTTTTGTAAACTTTCTGCAATCTTACAGCAGCTTGGTGTTCGGGGCTGGTGGGATAAAAAATTCTCAATTTCTGTATCGTCTCGAAGCTATGATTATCTAAGTTTAGGGGCTGATTATCCATTTCTTTGTTGTTAATACTAACAGACTTGGTAATGGCATCCGTTTCTTTCTTCAAAGGAGAACCTGTAATTGGCATCGTTCTTTCCAATTCTCCCCTGTTAATACTAACAGATCCTTTGACTACAACCATCTTTCGAAAGACTAGAGATTTCAGTATTGTAGACTCAAAACCTTGGCTACTTCTTCACGTCAGGAGCTGATAGATTTTGCAATATATAACAGATACTAAGCCAGTCTGATCCGCGTCTCTGTACTCAGAAAATGTGCAGGAAAAAGAAGGGTTTCTAGCAATCTATACTCTCTGGGTTTCTGTCCAAACAAAACCAATATATGACAGAAGTTAATACTACATTTCCTTTAATGGATCTCCATGTTCTTAATGTAGAACCAAATGCAGGTGATGGATATCAGATTACAAGTAGAGTAAGCTAGCTAGATTTATAGCTGTAAATCATCTTAACTAAAAATATTATTTTAACATTGCAGGAAAAAAAATATATCATGGATCTCAAAGAACCCTATTGTCAGCACAACATTGTGGTAACCAAAAATCTATATAGACACGCACATTTCTATGTAAACAATGTTCATGAAACTTGAATCTCTCTGCACCAAATACAAAACTAAAACAAAAGTAACCCACGCTCGAAGAATATTCAATCTCATTTGGAAAATAATTTAAATTATATTTTAAAATTTTATTTAATATCTTAAATTTTTGAAGTTAAAATAGTTTTTTTAATGTGATATGAGAATTTTAATAACTATGACACCTAAAAAAAGAGAGGCTAAGAACACTACTTATTGCATAAAACAAATAGTACCAAAATTCAAAAGTACGAAGAATTTACCATTATAGCAAACTAATTAACAACGAAAACACTAACCAATTAAGAGTTTGTAGCCTAATATATGTTTATTAATGCGATGTAGCAGGCTACTTTTATAAAAGTTTTTTTTAATTAAAAATGTAATTAAATGATTTTTTTTATTTTTAATATTAACTTATCAAAACTGTTAAAAATAACACCTAAAAAGTATTGATTTTATATTTTTTTAAACAAAAAA
>Ga0325402_1003666_pt1 | contig 13950 bp, 12 predicted proteins | sample PopdelMetagenome_22_FD_207212 | JGI IMG/M metagenome (GOLD analysis project Ga0325402, IMG submission 207212) | Populus deltoides microbial communities from Bellville, Georgia, United States - Xylem-PdKOR-R3 | ecosystem: Host-associated > Plants > Phyllosphere > Stem > Wood/Secondary xylem... | reverse complement strand
GAATTTTATTAGAAAATACATCTTTAAATTTCTATAATAAAGAAATACAAATACTAGGAACACATGAATCAAGTTTGTTAGTTTTAAAGTATGTTTCTTTATACAAGAGTAAAATCATAGGCATATAAAAAAAATAAGCATGTGTAAGATCACATTGTTTTGCATAAAAATTAAGGTGTTTACCCACTTTTCCTAAACACTTTTCTTTTATCACCTATTTTCTCCACTTATTTTCTCTCCACATTCGACCTTTTTTTTTTTTTAAAAAAAATCTTGGTTAAAGCCTTCAAATTTGTCTTTAATGGCTGAAACTTTATCTTTTGGTGTTTCACACTCATGAATCACCTTATTTTCATTCAACCTCACATCCTCACCATTATTTTGTAAGAAGGTTTGTTCAACTTCTTTTGCTTTATTCAGCTTCAACTGATATTTATACACTTATCTATGTGACAATGGTGCAAACATGTATGTTTGCCCATCATTTTCTAGTGTATACCTGTTTGTAAAATTATCATGTTTTTCCTAGCAAATTGCCAAAGTCTTCCCAACATAGGCGTGTGACATGTATAAGAACAACATAACATAAAACCTCATCCTTATATTTTCCTAATTATAATGAGATTAAAACCTTTTTAGTCACTCTAACTTTCCATATTTGTTCAATCATTGAAGCTTATACAGTGTAGCATGATTAGTAGTAGTTAAGTTCAACTTTTTAACCAAAGTTGTACAAACAACATAATACAACTACCATTATCAATAATCATCCTAATTTTGATATGGCATCAAGTATGAAAGATATTTTTCCTTTGATGCTCAACATGTTCTTTACTAACCTGAACATTCAAATATCTCCTTATAACAAAAAAATCACTATTAACAACATATTCAACATTACTAGCATCTTCAAGTGTTGTCATGCTTTCACATTTAGATTCATCACTAGTTGACTCTATTTCTCCATCATATCTCAAAATCATAATCCTTTTATTCAGACATTTGGATGCGTAATGCCCAAGTCCTTGATATCTAAAATAAAGTCTCTTATTTATACTTTCACTGAACATTATTTCTTCCTTTTTCCTATATTGTCACAACCTGTATTTTAACATATAAGGGTTCAACAACTTTAGGTATTGCAATTGTCTTTGTTTGTGAATTACCTTCTCTCCTAAAATTCGACTTCCAACCCTGACAAGGTTTCAAATAACCGCTTAATCTTGCACAACCTTTGTTTTCAAATGTTTTTCTATCTTTAAAGCTATATGCACTATATCTTTAATTTCTAAACAATGTTGCAATCAACCACATCAGCAAAATCTCTATTTAAACCATTTAAAAATCTAGTTATTGTGACTTCCCTATATTCAGAAACATTAGCTCTAATCATAACTATTTTTATCTTTTTAAAATACTAATCAGCACTTTTAGAACCCTGAGATAAATATTGCAATATATTATATACTTCCCTATAGTAATGATTATGGACAAAACTCTTCCTCATGATTGCTTTCTTTAATGTGTTAATGAGTCTTTCTCCATTATATCTCCTACTTGTAACAAGTTGATCCTACCAATTAATAATTAGTGAATTCAACAACATATAGTTTTACTTCTTTTCCTCCAAATATTGATGGCAATCAAACATAAATTCAAACCTATTTTTCCAACTCAAATAAGCCTTTGGATTATTTTTTCCTTGAAATGCTGGAATTTTAAGTTTTATGCAACCCAAATTACAATCTAAACCATTGTGACTGTCGCATGTAGACATGCGATGTCAAGGGGTTAGTTGCCATCTAGTTGTTTGGTTCAAGATCGCTAGGAAAACCTGAGCATATTGGTCTTATCAGAGATTTAAGAGAAAGAGACTGATTGTGGCTAGGAAAAGTATTAACACCCCTAGCGCACTCTACATGTGGTAAGTTGTTTTGTGGTTTAGAGATTTTGATTGTTTTCTGGTTAGTGGTCTATTTGTAGTTTAGGATTTAAGATTTAATCGTATGAATAAACCAAACATTTAAGAATTTATTATGGACTCTTGTACCCAAATAAATACTAAAAAAAAAGATTCTTTGTAATTTATGTATTACGAAGAAAAATACTCCCAATTAAAATCAATGAATATTTAGAATAACTCTGAGAATTTTTTAGTCAACTCCAATATTTCAAATACCAAACTCACTTGTAGGTCCAGGGTTCTATATTAAGATTTTTAACCATTAATTCTCATGAATTAAAAAATGATGGTTTATTGAAATATTGACTAAATTCTTATGAATTTAATAAACTGGTTATTAAATCCTAAATGCATGCATTTTGAATTTTCGTGTGGAAACACTACGCAATACTATTTTCTTTGTATTTTTGAGACATTTGGCCGTATGAAATTAAAACATTTAATTCTTTTTGTCTTTTTGATTTTGATCATTCAAAATCATAAAAAAAAATACAAACACACACCCATCTCTTTTTACTATATTTTACTCACACACCCACAATTATCAATTTACAAACCATCAAAATTGAAAATAATCCAAATAACACATTAAACAATTGCAAAAATTCACAAATCAATTTGCTGAGAATTCTAGAATAGTATTGGGAGTCCTTGAGTTGTAGGAATAGTGACGGCATGTCTGTTCCATCAGCTACCATTTGGTGGTGCATGGAACCACGCGCCGTTACTAGGAAAGGCCGGAGATAGACCTGGACTGATTTCTTCTTTTCCTTCTTCTTGTGCTGGCAGTGAAGGATTTAGTTACTTGCAAAAGAAAATCTTTATAGAAACAAAAATCATTAATTTTTTTCTTCTGATTCTCTCTTAGTTTTGTCTCTCAATTTTTTTTTTACTGCAGATGGTCAATACTACCACAAATGAAAGAGGTAACGGCTGGAGTAAACAGGGTTGTTTGTTGGTGACTGGAGAAGGGTGGATCCACGGTGGAAGAAGAAGCTGCTGCTGGTTATGGTGAGGATATGCTGTGAAGGACGTCGTTACTGGGAGGAGGAGAAGTCGCTGCTTTACTGGCATAGTTGTGATGTTTCGGCCAAGAGAGGGTCCGGTTTGGAAGGGTCTACTTTCATTGGAGAAGAAGGGAAATGACGTTGGGCAGTGAGGTATTAGGTTGGAAATGGGGTTTGGTCCATGATGGTAGTGATGATTGAGAAGAGAAAGGAAGGAGATGTTATGGGTGGTTTTGGTTTGAAGTTGTAGATGCTGACTTGAGGAGCTGGCGTTCACGGTGGCTAAAGGAAAAACTCTGGTGGTGTTGCTGTCACAGTCGTCTATGGTAGCAACGAGGAGGAACCTTTAGGCTAATCTTGATGTTGCGGCTGGTCTATCGTGATAATGGTTTATAGGTTATGATGGTGAGAGAGGTTGAAGAGGATGCTAAAGCCTTATGGTCGAATGTTGTGCTACATGATGAATGGGTAGTGGGTGGTGGTTGTCTTGGCAATAGAGAGGGAAGTCTAGTGGTGGTCTGATGTGAAAGAGGCAGCAGGTGGAAGAGCTGAGGTATATGGTGAATGACATTTTTGCTTGGTTTGGACATGTAATTGTAGTGATAGGGAAGAGATAATGAAAGGGGCAAAAATCATTTCCCAGGGTTGACGACAGCTAGTCGAGGTTTTTTTAAGTTTAAGGTTTTTTGTGTTGCATAGATGTGGGGAGAATGTGTGAATATCGTTTTTCTGTTTATGTTTTTCTTTTTTAAAATTTCTCCCCTCTTTTTTATGTGTGTAACCACCACCTATTTATAGGTAAATTTTTTTGTTATTTTTAATTTCTTGGTCCCCAAGCAAACTTGGTGACCAAACAAGCCAAAAAAATAAGTTGGTCCTTCAACTTCTTTTTTTTCATATTTGGTCCTTTGCAAATTTTGATTTTTTTTTTTTTATATTTTGATTTTTTTTTTAAAATTTAACTTTAATGTTGCCTTAAAAAGCACGTTAATAATTAAACACGTGGGAAAATGACGCTGCAAGTAATGCAAAGACATCAAAAACATATTTTTTTGGATTTTTATTGTTTTTTTGCTATATTTTGGTTATTTTTCAAAAATTTATAAAAAAAGGGTATAAAATTAGGTAGCAACAATGACTATCAAAATTTGTTCTTTGACTGAAATTCCTTTTTGGCCAAAATCTACCCCCAAACTCTCTTTTTGGTATTGTCTCATATAAAGGATTTTGGTGTGTACGAGACTTTCTTCTATGATTAACTACATTATCCTCATCATCATCAATGGAGTTTTCAGCAACACTTTCATTTGAAGGAGAAATTGCTTGTCTAGTAGATCTTTTAACCTCTTTTCTCTTACAACTAAGAACATCTTATCTATTTAATCCGTTGTGCCAGAATAGGTTTAAATTATAAGTTTAAGTAAACTAGATATAAGTATAAAATAAGGGTAAATTACAAAAAGTTTCAAAGATAAAAGGAATGTGTGACTATTCATATATATACATGTTTTGACTCGTGAAGATTTTAACAAAATGGTTAAATATTGTGGAATCTTAAGATGGATTTAAAATGTATCAAACTTATTTTTTTGAAATTTTCCTTCAAACTCTGCTAATTTAAAAATAAAAGTGCAAAATATTGAAGCATCACAGTGATAACATCTTTTTGTTGATATATTGAAGCATTGAGGCTTAACATTTATTGTTGAAACTAACTGGAATGTACTGTAATAATCTTTCTTCGTTGATGTAGCAACCATGAGAAGAGTTAAGGAAGAGATAAGTGCTATTGAAGCACGATAAATGGAAAGGGATGATATATCAGGATTGGTAGCTATTCTAGTAAAATTCAACTTCTCGAGGGCTTATTTTGAGCTTTACCTAGGTGAACATATCTGGTTGAGATGATCTAAGCTTGTACTTCAATTGATCGCATGCTAATAAAGACTTGGTCAAGGAAAAGCATGATTGAATTTTTTCAGGTTTCTATTGTCTTGAGTTTCCATGTTGGGGAAACAACTTGGCATGAAGATGGGCACTAATGTGTCCAGCACCTGGTACATTTCTATTAATGATGACATAGGTGGCCATAACATATGATGAAAGAGCTTTCCTAATTCTTTGTTTGTGTTTGTTCTATATCCTTATATTATTACATGCGCTATGAAGAGGAACTGCCCAAGTCTGGAAAGCTAGATCACATTGGAGGGTTAATTTGTCTCAAGTTAGAGATTGAAAAGTTAAAAGAAATAATGCTTAAGCCATTGTAAGTACTGTCCGAGTATTGTATATAAGACACATATGACATCTTGGAATAGGGATTGTGGAAATCAATGTGAAAGATAATAAAAACAATTGGCAATATTAGATGTGATTTGGTAAATGGAGGGGCAAGCAAAGGGTAAAATGAAGGTTTTGTTCTTGCTGATTTATATGAAACATTTAGTTTTCTCTTACGAATAATGGATTTGTTGAATCGGAATTTGATAATGTGTAGATTTTAGAAACTACAAAAGTTGTTCGGAGTTCAATGAATGAGAGATCTTTAAGTATGACTGGGCTATATAATATGCAAGTAGTGATGGAGATGTTTTGGAAGATGATCCTGTTGGAAGCTGAAAGTTTTTGTCTATGAACTTCCAAGCAAATACAACAAGAAGATTTTGTAAAAGGACCAAAGATGCCTCACCCACATGTTCGCAGCTAAGATCTTTATGCATCAGTTCCTATTATCTAGCCCTGTACGAACGCTCAATCCCAATGAAGCTGATTGGTTTTATACCCTTGTATATACAACTTATGATTTGACTCCAAATGGCCTTCCTCTGCCTTTCAAATCTCCACGAATGATGAGAAGTGCTATACAACTTATTTCTTTGAACTGACTTTATTGGAATCGGACTGAAGGTGTTGACCACTTTTTTGTTGTGCCACACAATTTTGGTGCATGCTTCCACTATTAAGTGAGTAAACCTTTTCCTTTTTATTTACCTTCTCCTATTTCTCTTGTATTTTGATGAAAAATTTTCTTAATGCATTCTGATTTTTGAATCAATTGACCTGAATATATGGTTTCCTGAAGAGCTATTGAGGTTGCTATCTTTCTAGTAAATCTAATTATTGATACATATTAGTAATAAAGTGTTGCATTCTTGCAATTTCTTTTTATTTCCATCAACTCTTAATTTATGTTCCTCTATTCTTTATCCTTTTTGCAGGAAGAGAAGGCTATCGAAAGAGGAATTCTTCCCTTGCTCCAACGTGCCACTAGAAAGTGATTAGAATTTGAGGCTTAAGTATATTCTCAAACAAAATATCAACATAAATGGAACCTTATGGTATGGGTTATGAAATTAGAATCATGACCCTTTTATATTTTTCAATTAGAACGAAAGAAGTCAAATACAATATTTAGACTTCTTCATTCAATTGTCAAGCTAATTGGAAAAGAGAATAGAGGATGAGAGAATAGATTTCATGTTTTAGCAATGATCCTATATGTGACAGAGGCAAAAATGGAGATCACCGATCAATTTGTTTCATATGTTTATAGAGGTGCACGAGCAGCAGTTTGAGAGAACTTCAAGGACAATCCATTTTTTGACATTTCCACAGAGCACCTAACAACGTATTATGAAGACATGCAATGAGCTGTTTTCTGTTTATGTCCCCTTGGCTTGGCCCCATGGAGTTTAAGATTGGTTGAAGCAGTGATATTTGGTTGTATCCCTGTTATTATAGTAAACGACATTTTTTACCCTTTGCTGATGCAATCCCGTGGGAAGAAATTGGGGTATTTGTTGACGAGAAAGATGTTCCAAATATGGACACCATACTCATTTCCATTCCACCTGAAGTGATATTGAGGAAGCAGAGATTGCTTGCAAACCCTTCAATGAAGCAGGCAATGCTATTCCCACAACCTGCTCAAGCAGGAGATGCTTTCCATTAAGTTTTGAATAGACTTGCTCGAAAATTGCCTCAAGTCAGGTGAGAAGATCTTAAACTGGACTACAGGCCTATTCGGTGACCTGAAACCTTGGTAACAACTTTAACTTGATGCTTCTTGATTAAATTCTTAGCAGCCTGCCCCTTAGCCTTGCTAAAAAGCTGGTTTAATCAAGGTGGCTATTTCACAGAAAGTGTAAATCATGATTTTGCTTTCAATGTATCAGATTAAAAGATTCATTTTGCATGTTTAAGGGAGTGGCTATTAGTTATAATCTGCCATGGGTGAAGAAACTTTAAATAGGGAATTGTTATATATTTTAATCCCCTTGATAGACAACTTCATTGTAGCATATAATTATCTCATGTCGTGACCAAGTTTCAAACCTTGGCTAATTTGGTTTGGAAACTATTCTGTGTTATGTTTCAAGTGACATGTGCTCAAAATTGGCATGTTCTTTAAACTGGAGCATCGTTTGTCTTTTGAACTGCACGTGTTAAGACCTCCCTAACCTTTTTCCTGGGTGGTCATGTTCAACGATTGGAACAGAAGATCACATCCCTTTTGGTTTTATCTGTAGAATGAGAGGAGACTTGTCAACCGCCGGACCAATGAGTGTTGATACCGATTGACGAATTCTTTTGAACTAGATTACAATTCTTGATACCATTTAACCCAAAATAATAAAAGTGTAATATTCAATAAATCCTCTCAAGAAAGTAACCTTCTAATAAAATCTCTTTTTAAGAAAAATCCTTTAAAGAAAACCAAACCTCACAAAATTACCATCAAGAATCATGTCCAAAAAAGAAAGAAAACTTTGCTGTCAAGAAAAAAGATGGCCAATTCAATCTTGTAAATTGCATTTTTTACTATTTAGCATCTCTTCTTTGCTTGGTACCCAAGTTAGTGTACCCTAAAGTTTCCCAAAAAAGAAGGCAATCTCTGTCCTTCAGGAAATCAAAAGGCAATTAATTTAAAGTTTCTTTGTTTTTACAACCTGCTCTTATTTGCTTCGAATCCTAGCCAACTACCATATCTTATGTAATAATGATTTGCAAAGTTGGTCACACATGCTCTAAAATAATAGAAGACCTCCTAAATCACTAAGGGGTTTTGTTCAGTTTTTTGTTCAGCTGCAAGTAGACTAAATGGATATGGAGATGTGGGTTGTTGACTTATTGTTCAGCTAGAGAAGAGACAGATGCAGGGGGCAAGACATAGGGAGGATGAAAATTAAAGGGCAAGAGTCAAGATGCAGGGGTAGAGGGCAAGACAGATACAGAAGGGCGAAGAGGGAGGATGAAAATTGAAGGGCGACGGCTTCAGAATGTCAATTAGGGTTAGGCTTAGTGGTTTACTCTTTAGTTATGTTATTTATACTACCGGTTCAGTTCACTGGTTTAAATGGTCAAACCGAAACCGAACCGACAAGATTTTATGGTTTTAAAAATCAGTTTAATCGGTTTTCTATCTCGGTTCGGTTTTCTCGGTTAATTTTTTATCGGTTCTCTCAGTTTTTTCGGTTAATCGGTTTTTTTGAACACCCCTACTTTATACTAAAGCGCCTCTGATTTACTTCCGTGCCAGAATCATTCTTCGCTATATCAGCTCTCTGCTCTTTGCTACTACGTTTATTACCTTCCAAGTCAAGATTGACAAACATGATTACTTAACGACTGACATTGCAATTATGTATTTATTGTTTGCGACCTCTGTTTTTCTTGATTTTTATGCTTTTTTATGCCTTGTTTTGTCTGACTGGACAATGATTTGGTTGATTGATAAATGAGGGAGCGACATGACTAATGCAACTTATCCTCAGCTAAGGAAGTTAACTAGAAGCGAGAGGTGGTCGAGATCCATATCACAGTATAACGTGATAAGCTCTTCCTTTGAAAGCGAGCCACCTAAATGCTTGGAATTGCTGGGAATCAATGAAATGATGAGGCAAATGCATGTGAATCGGAAAGATTTGAATGTTGGACTACAAGGTTTTATTTTTGAACATCTTCGAAAAAAATCTGAGAAGATGAAGGAAGATTTGAATTTCTTTGATAAGAATCTCAGAAGTAAAATAATTGGTCAGAGGGGAGATGGTGTGCTAGAAAGAGAGGGACTGTTACGAGACTACAAGTGGTGCACGATTGAAGTAGAATTTAGTTGGAGCATTCTTGTCTAGCATCTCGTAACAGAGTTTTGTTATCGTGCTGATGCCTATTTGAATACATGATGTATCTTTTGGTGATTAGACCAAATATGCTCTCTAAAGGATTCGATGATGAGGGATATCTAGAAACCTTGCGAGAGTTGTGGGGTCTAAAATATTATGGTGATGAGGAATATCAATGTACCTTGCGAGAGTTGCGGCGTCTAAATATCATGGTTTTGATGATGAGGAACATACCTTGCGAGAATTGTGGGGTCTAAAAGATCACGATCCTGATGATGAGGAATATCAATGTATCTTGTGAGACTTTCGCACTAGTGAATCGTGGTTATGATGATAAAGCGTTTCAATTTCGCTGGAAAACAAAAAAGCCAGTGTTACGTTGTGTGATCAAACTCGCCAGGCAATTGCTTTTATTGGGATTGAAGAAGCGATTGGAGATTATAAATGAAGTTTGGATGGAAATGGTTGCTTATGCAACAACTCATTGTCCATGGAAAGAACATACTCATCAACTGAGAAGAGGTGAAGAGTTACTCACTCATGTCTCCCTTCTCATGCTACATCTTGGTTTGAGCGAACAATACGAATTCACGTGATTTGACAAAGTTCGTGCGTGGACAGGGTCAGCGTCTAGTCCCGATGAGGTATGTTCCACTTCCATCTCAATAATTTAAAACCTTTCAATTTATAGTTTCCATTTTTTTTAAATAATTATCAAAACTTTCAATTTTCCTTACATTTCTCTTTTACTTCCTCTCAGATTCCCACATATGTTATTATATGTTATAAAAACACTTAAAAAATTCTCAAAAAAGAAAGAAAGAAAATTCAAAAACCAATTTTAAACGGTAAGCTTTTTAACTATTAGGGTAACATTGGTAATTTTAAAACTAGAGGGATAATATTGAAAAAGTTTAAACTGTAGGAGCATAACCAGAACATTAATTAATCTATACATACAAAAATGAAATTTGCCAAATAATATTTTTGTATATCATATATGTTATTTAATATGTTCATTTTAAACCAAGTTATGTGACTGATAAATCACCACTAGAGGCACCTTGGGGATGACAATAAAGGTTTAACTCTCCCTTTCAGGATTGCTTCTAAATTCTATACTTGCATTAACATCAATCAAAGTTAATTTTCAGTTTCCATACTTATCTTTATTGGATAAAGATTCATGATACAAATCTTGCTAGTATATTTCCATTAAAAAAAGTCTATTATCCATAAAAAAATCAAAATACTTTACACTTATCTTACAAAATTATTCTTAAATAATATATATAATAATTAAACATACATGAAATTCGATTGCTGTGGGCTAGACTGATTTTGTCTGTAGTGTAAAAAAAGATATCCAAGTGCTGTTATTAGATTTTAAAGAATGAAAAAAAACCAAGACTCAATACTATAGAAAAAGAGCTAAAAAAAATGATCGACAATCCCCTGAAATAAAAATGTATAAGGATAATATTAGGAAAAAAATATTAAAAAACAAAACACCAGCAAAACCAAGTGTGGTTGACAAAACTCACGAGTAGAACCAAACGGATATGATAACTCAATATAAAGAAAAATAGAAAAAAAAGTTTAGTTGTAAAAATAATTGACTTTTGAAGGATAAAATAAAAAATGATGAAAAAAGCAACATTAGAAAAAACTTGGGTCACCCGAATAAACCTTACACGTGGATCATGAGATAGGAAAAACCTCATTGAAAAGAAAAATTAAAAAAAATAATGATCATCAAAATAAACCTATGGAACATTAATCAATTGTAAGACAGCCAAAAACCTGGGTTAAACCATGTTTTTGTTAACCCGTGAAAAATCCAATCAAAATAAGGTCAAAACCCATTGATTATTTTCCTTTTTTTATTTTTCAAAATAGTATCATTTTGACTTTTTTATAACACAAAAAAAATTTGGTTGACTTGGGTTCACTCAAGTTAACCCACTCAACCTGTGACCCGATAATTGTCCCAGATTTACTCCTGGGTAGGACATAGAAAAAACAAAAAAAATCGAGGAGATCAAATATTTATAAACAAAATATTGAATGATGAAACAAAAAATTTAAAGGATTAAAAAAAGCATTTGAGAGAGTACGAACTTCACTTGAAAAAAAAAAAAACTAAGAGGATAAACAAAAATTTTGAATTGAATGACAAAATTGAAAAAAAAAATTAACAAATGAATCCAAAATAGAAAATAAAAACCAAGAGAATGAGGATCAAATTTTAAAAAATAAAAAATCAAGATTATGAATCTAAGGATGAAATTGAATAAAAATTAAAATTTGATAAAAAAAGGGTGAAGGATGAAAAAAATTAGAAATCAAACATTGATGGTCAAACCCTAAATATCATCAAATATTGAATTGAAAGGAAAAATTACAATGAAAAATCATATTTACAAAATAATAAAAAATAAAAAAACCAATTTTCAACAAACTTAATGATGATGAATGGATTTTTTTTTAAATGACTGAAACCAACTCCATCCAACTATAAGAACCGGGTGACATGGACTATGAGGCTAGATCACAGCATAAAAGGCAAATCTGAAAAAATAACAATGCAAAATCCCCAACCAACTAAAATAATTAGAGATAAACTTGAAAAAATAAATTACAAAAAGAAGTGGTTTAAAAAATATAGATCTGAAAAGAAAAAGAACCAAATTATAAGGGATGAAATTGAGAAACATTTTTAATAAAGAAAATGATAAGAACAACTAAAATTAACAATAAAAAGAGTGAGGATCATATTTAATACAAAAAAAATATCAAGGGATAAAATTCAAAGTCAAATTAATTTAATTAAGGATTCAAGACCAAACACACCATAACTAAAAGAATGAAAATAAAATTTAATACAAAAATCAAGTGTAAATGTATGAAAAAAAACTCAATAAATAATTCAAGACCAAATACATTTTAATTAAAAAAATAATAACCAAATCATATATAAAAATCAAGTGTCAAGAAATGAAATTGAAAAAATAAATTAACTCAATAAAATATTTAAAATCAAATACATTACAATAAAAAAAATGACATAATAACATAACGCATAGCGAAAGATATAAAATTGAGTTATCATTACAAATTAATTGGGTTGGCAATTTTAAATTAATTTTAGAAAATGAAATTAATTTAAAGTTTCTTCATCCTTATAAACAGCTTTCTTTATTATCTAGCATTTCTTCGTTGCTTTGTGCCCAACCCAATATTCCTTTAACTGTTCAAGAAAAGGAAAGCAAACTCTCTTTCTGTCTCTGAGAAAAAAAAAAAAAAAAACTACTTTAAAAAACAATTCTAAATTGTTTTCCGACTACTTCCAATTGCTACGACAATAGTATACTGGCACTCTGCTTTGGTGACTGGTAAGCTTATTTACTATGAATTGCTACCCATCTTCTTTTTCTTTAGTGAGCCATTGTGTCATTTCATTTTGTTGATGACATCGTAAATTTTTGTTCACAGTGGATGGAGCAATGAAGAAATGGAGTTGGGGTGAACACGGTCAACTTGGCCTGGGGAATACAAATGACCAAACTATCCCTCAAACAGTCAGTCTAAGCCCTGATATTCAGAATAAAGAAGCCTCCTTGGATGTTTACTGTGGTTGTGGTTTTACACTTGCCATAAGGTCGCTCTCTGTCAATCCTGACAATATTTCAAGAAATTGTGATGCCAAAGATTGAAGAAGAAGAGAGGATCTTGTGTGATGCCAAAACAAGTTGCGTTTTTTAGATGGGAAAGAAAAGAAAACTTTTTTTGCGATTTTCAAGAAAAATAAAAATATGATAACGATTGTATGATTGAGGGAGTCGAGAATTAAGGTTCTTTCATTTAGGGATCTTTTAAACGAGAGAAGGGAAAAAGATTGAAGTGAAAACTAAAGAATGTAGAAAACATGCCAGCGATGAAGCATCCAAGTCATGACATAACCATGCAATATTGCAAAGAAAGAATAAAGAAATGAGAGAACAAAATGGCCATCTCTTACCCCATTTCATGCCAGGCTACATGTTGAAAGCTCCCAACAATGCGCGAATCTCTCCATTTGTTTCAATGGCTCATCATACTTGATTGAAACCATGTAGCCCAGGACAACGACTAATTGACTTGGTTGAAGCAAAAAAGCATAGACTACATGGAACCCATCCGAGTTAGCATTATCCTAGTTCCATCAATGCCATCCTACCTCCATTTTATGTAGAGTGTAGGAAACCAAGAGAGAAACAAGAATCTTGCTACTTCACAAGAATTGAATTACCTAAGGATATACATACATGGAAATAGATCAACCAGGATCAATTATATGAAATTAAAGGGAATATAAGCTGGCCATGATCATCGAAATAGCCTTACCTCATATGAAGATCTGTTGACTTGGAGAATGCAGCACCAACTTTCCAATTGACTCATCAACACTGAAAGAAAAACACTAACTACATTTGAACTCTTCAAGAATTAAGCCCAGTGGTCTTATGAATGGATACTTAAAAAAGCCAATCTTCTAGACTTCATTTATCCCCGTGGCTAATCTTACGGGCACTTCACTCTCCTAGTTAATAATTATCATTCAAGAAACTAAAAAATAGTGATTATTAAAAAATTTAGAGAGAGATTTTATAAGTGAGCTGTATACCAGTAAATAAAAATCTCAAATAACAATAGAAAAACTTGATTCTGCAATTAAGCAAACCATTCCTCCTCAATAATCCATGCTCATACTCTTCCCTCTCAAAGCAGAGACAATAAGACAAATGGAGGGAGAGCAACATGAAACTATGCAGCTAAATATGATAAAGAAACTAGCTGCTTCACTAGGTATGAAGGT
>Ga0325402_1003664_pt1 | contig 13952 bp, 15 predicted proteins | sample PopdelMetagenome_22_FD_207212 | JGI IMG/M metagenome (GOLD analysis project Ga0325402, IMG submission 207212) | Populus deltoides microbial communities from Bellville, Georgia, United States - Xylem-PdKOR-R3 | ecosystem: Host-associated > Plants > Phyllosphere > Stem > Wood/Secondary xylem... | reverse complement strand
TATTATTATTATTAAAATCAACTTATTTAACTCACATGCATCTAAAACTTGATTTATGATTTTTTAAAAATTGTATGCACACTAAAGCATTATTTTTTAAAAAAATAAATTGATTGCATGTGTATGAAAAATACTAAGTACATGTTTAAAATTGTAGTAAAAATTATTTTTAAAAAATACATTAAAATAATTTTTTATTTTTAAAACCAACACATAAAATAATAATAATAATAATAATTTAAACCATGACAATATAAAACAGTACTTACAGTACGGATTATAAATAAGAAAGTCAAGGATTGTGTGATTGGATTGAGGAAGCCTGAGAGCAAGGGGACCTTGAAAGTTGTGCATCAAGTTCAGAACATAAGTTCGGTCACAATCGGTGCAGGCAGCAACCCAACCCATACGAAAATATCCATGCACGGGCAGCAACCCTACCTCCTAAGCACTTGCAGAGTAAACTCGAAGTAAGGTGGTCCATCCATCATCTATTTTGACAGTAGCTTGTAAATTTTCCATACACTATCAGGTTACATAGGCGAAGGTGTGGTGTGATTTCAAGATTGAAAGCTCGCATTTCTTGTCTTTTTCTTGGCGAGGGGCTGTGTGCTTGTGTTGAGCATCATAACTTTCCTCTTCTTGATTCTTCTTTCACATTGATGTGACCAAATATGATCTCAGCTTCTTTAAAAAAGTGTGAAATGTGATCATTTTCTTGCAAGACTTGCGCAAGGCTCTTGGGATTCCTTCCTTTCTTCTGGTACAATCAAAAGATTCATAAGAAATCAGCATCTTCTAGTAACTTAGGAGGATGTCTTAGACACGAGACACAACAAGACGGGACCAGTTGTTCCATGGAAGACGTAAGATAGAAATTTGGACTCGGAAAGAAATAAAAATTATCCTTGTTGTTTCGATGTGGGCGTCAAATACTGCTACGCCTAGCACTTTGTCAGTGGAGACAAGAGTTGATTTTCGAGTGCCCATCACAATTAAACACTATTGTTCTACTGTGTAGGTGGGTAGTAAATTAGACCCCAAAAAAAGGGCTGCAGCTTGAAAACGTGTGCGTGTGTGAGAGAGGACCGAGGAGACACGCCTAAGTTAATTGAAATGCCCATATAGTTTAAGCTTATGTTTCCCTGTCTGATGATCAGCTCAGCTCTGCAGGAAAAGCCCTGTCCTCTTCCTCTCCTTCTCCCAATCCTAATCAAGATAAAATCAGAGAAAAGGTCAGATTTCAGCACCACCTTGGAGATATTGTAATGACAAAGACCCACTTTTTTTATTATTATCATAATAAGAATTAATCAAAGCGCGTAGCCGAAAAGCTGATTTAGACAAGGACATAAAGTGATAGACTCCATTAATGGAAGCATTAAGAAGAAGATGAAAGCAGGAGCAGCTGCTGTATCCAGCCTGTGAGAAAACCAAGCTTCCTTTTTTTTTCAGATATCCACCCCTCCACTTCAATTTTGCATTGAAGGTTCATTCCTTCTCATAAATCTCCGTTCTTTGTATATCATCTGTAGAGGGTAGAGATTAGGAAAAGGTATGGAGATTTGTGGTGAAGGCAATTCTGGTGAAATCTATAGGAATTCTTCTTTAGGAAGCAGCAGTGTTGGTGGTGGTGGTGGTGATGGTTATAGCAACAATCCAAGAAGGTATGGAATTAATATAGCAGCATCAAATTTGATACATGCTCCATTAACAACCCTTTTGGAATACTCGGGTATACTAGGAGGAAGCACCTCCAGTTATTCTCAAGAAAGGGAGCAACTGATTTCTTCTCCATCTACCGCTACTGGTGGTGGTGGTCATCAGGAGGTTACAATTAGGATAATTGGCTCCGCAGAGAATGATCATGATGATGAACCCAATGCTTCCCCGAATGTTGAGGCGTTACCATACGGTCAACGAGGTGGGCTTGTGGAGGGGAATGCGAATACTGAAAGCTCTATTTCTGATGGGTCTTCTGGGATTGCCACAGATTCATCATCTTCATCTTCTTCTTATCAGAGATATGATATTCAGAACTTGGCTAGGTGGATTGAGCACGTTCTTCCATTTTCTTTGCTGTTGCTTCTTGTTTTTGTTCGTCAACATTTGCAAGGTATTTCTCCTGCTTCCGTCTTTCATTTTCTCTTTTCCAATTTATGAGTGATATAAAGATATTGTTTCCCTTTTTTTTGGAACTGTTTTTCCTGTTGATGTCTGTATAATCATGAATTATTGATTTATATCAAGCCTTAATCTTGATCAGGGATAAAAACTGTCAGATGCAGAGATTATATTGTATCATTAGATGCACAATCAAATTATTTGTTCTGGATTTGCATCTATTTCAGGCTTTTGTGCTGCGTTGTGGGTTGCTGCAGTTTTATTTAAGTCAAATGATATTCTAAGGAGGCAGACAGCTTTAAAGGTTCTGTAACTTGTATTCTGGATTCCACTTTTCATGGTTTTTGAGGTTTAAATAAAACGAATATATTTGAAGGTAACTGATATATAACCTTGGATTTCTTGTCATGTTTCTAACTATATAAAGTACTGGCTTCTGCAGGGAGAGAGAAAGAAGTCTGTTCTCCTAGGCATGACTGTAGTGTTGATTCTTCATGTGATGTCAATTTATTGGTGGTATAGGAATGCTGACCTTCTATATCCATTGGTTTTACTTCCTCCATCCACAATACCTCCTTTCTGGCATGTTTTATTTATCATCATTGTGAATGGTGAGGGCCTTTTATCAGTCTATACCACTGTGTTCCTGTGAAATATTTGTGCTGGGCCTGTAAGTTATGGGAATTGTCTGTGTAGAATGATTTTTCTTATGCTTCTGCAAATTTATGATCTTTTTGTTGTCTTTCCTTCGGCTCCAACAGTACTTTCTGTTCAGTTTCTTTTGAGCCATGAGAAAATGCACATCTAGGTTTTATATGATGTTGTTTTGCTTAGCAAAATTTCAGTTGGACTGATTGAAAGAGTATACGTTTGAGAAATTTTTTTGAGCGAGAGTAGACATTTAATCCTAGGCTTTGTGGTGGTGGACACAAGCCAAAGCGCCCCATGACAAAATGGTTTGTGTATAGGATAATTGGAGCTGTCATTGACAAAATGCTCCTCTTTTTACATTATAAAATAAGCTTTTACTTATGATAGGAAGTTTTACCGCGAGTTTTGATTCATTGAAGCATCAAACAGTTTTTATTTCCTTTGCTGACTACCATGTAAAAGGGAAAAAAAGGAAGATTTTAGAAGAAACTAAATTTCTCTTTTATGGGTTAATGTGCCTTCCACATGCTGTAATTGTGATGTGATCTCAACATATTCTCTGAATGGTCTTCTTTTTCAGATGCTTTGGTGCGACAGGTAGCAATGGTGTTCAAATGCATGCTTTTGTTGTTTTACAAGAATAGCAGAGGCCACAATTACCGCAAACAGGTCACTTACATATTCAAATTTTAATTTCTTATATGTTTATGTTTACAATTTACTCTTTTCTTATGTATCATTTTACATATTCTGAAAGCTTGTGCTTTTACAGGGTCAAATGCTAACTCTGGTTGAGTATTTTCTGTTACTGTACCGTGCCTTGTTGCCAACACCTGTTTGGTATCGTTTCTTCTTAAACAGGGAATATGGAAGCTTTTTTTCGTCATTAGTCACAGGGTTATATTTAACCTTCAAGCTTGCCACAGTTCTGAGGAAGGTATGCTCTCATTTATATAAAATGCAATCTTTCTAGTACCATAATAAAACCATAGTTTATTGACATCATCTGGATCGTAACATCGCTTTCATATCTAGGTCCAACTATTCTTCACTGCATTGCGGACCTTGTCACGTAAAGAAATGTACTATGGTTCTTATGCCACATCTGAACAGGTGAGCGGTCTTTTAATTCCTTTCTTTCCTCACATAAGTGTGGAGAAACATAATCTTTCATAGTTAAGCATCATCTTCAGATGCAACGGCTAGCCACTTGGTGAACAAGAGCTTCTGCGAAAAGCCATGCAGATTTTAGCCTGTTATTAATGCCTCTTTTGCTTGTCATTACTTGTATGGATGCTCATGCAAACATGTAGCCATGCTATTCCTTGGCAGGCCTTTTGAGGGCAGTCCTAATAAATATCCAGCACTGCAATATCCCATTGTTTGCCTTTGAACATTCAAACTTCCAGCTAGAAATTCTCTAAAGACACCATGGCATATATGCTACCCAACTTAATTTCTGGTTCATCATTACTTTTCTCAGCATTAATCAGTTTGCTATATTATATTAATGAATCTTCTGTGTTTGTATTATTTTTTTCTTGTGCACGAGTATTGGCACATTTTAAGTTTTCGTCACTAATTTGCAGGTCAATGCAGTGGGGGATCTCTGTGCCATTTGCCAGGAGAAGATGCATGCTCCCATTTTACTACGCTGTAAACACATATTCTGTGAAGATTGTGTTTCTGAATGGTTATTTTCTCAACCCTTACTCTCTATTTCTTTATGAGAATCATATCTATCTACAAAGATGGATGCACTCCTGTGTGTAAATCATTTTCTGTTTTGTAAGTCTAGGCATTAAATTTTTAGAGTATTAACTTTCATAAAACCTCAAGTTATGAATGTCGTTAGGTATTGTATGGAACTATTAGTGTCAAGCCTGTTGATCAGCAATGAGATTCTATGCTTGGTTTCTATAGCTTTCACTAATCATGTGTTAAAAAAGAAAATGACTATTAGCAGCCAATCCATGCCGAGAGGTCACAAAATAAATAGTGTCTGAAATCTGAAACTTATACGTGCCCAGTACATAACAATTGAGTAAGTACCAGATCATGCCAATGCCTGCGTTGAGCTTTAGGAAAGATTGAATTTCCAGCTCTGTTTGATGGCTGGAACAATGCTGAGAGTATTGCATCCATTCTGTGCCGTGGCTTTTGTTTCTGAATAAAAGCCATCTTATTCCTGTTGCATGTGCCTCTTTTCTTTTCCTCCATTTACTTGATTACTGATTAAATAACAATGTATCATTGTCCAGTTGTACTTCTGAAATCTTTGGTATTTTCCTGTCAACTAGGAAAATTGAGAAGCTAAACAATAAGATGATACCAGAGTTGCTGCTTTGGCTGTCTCTTAATTAGCAAAACGCCAACAATACATTTGCAACTACTGCTAAAAGTCCATGAATTTGCTAAGCATGTTATGTTTTTTGCTGTTTTCTTGTTGCTTCATGTATCCTTCTTTGCATTTTCAGGTTTGATCGAGAAAGGACGTGTCCATTATGCAGGGCTTTGGTCAAATCAGCAGATATTAAGTCATATAGTGATGGATCAACCAGTTTGTTCTTCCAGCTATTCTAAGATATGATGCTTGTTCTTAAACCAGGACCACTTCCACCTTTCAAAGCCAAATGCCTATGCCATTCTCCAGATTCTCTTCGTATGTTCTCGGCAGATATTTTTTCGAAGCACTGCCGACAGTACACTGGATCTAAATGTTGACGTTCTCCTATTTGTTGTAATCCAGAGGTTAGATAGATATTCCGGCCAATTCAATGTATTTAAAATCTTTGAAACACAGATGGAGCACTTCCAGATCTTCTGTCAGTAACCATCGCGTTAACTTTTTTCCTTCTTTTTTTCTTCTTTTCTTTTTGTTTTTGAAAAATATATTCATTGTATTATATCCTATTGCAACAATTATGGTTAGCAATGCACTTTGCAATGTTGCAAAAGTTCTTATAGTTGTTGATTGGCCAAATAAATTCTCTTCCCAAGTCATGAGCATGAGATTCAGTCTAGCGTTTAAACCCTGTTTGTTTGCTGGAAAATAGTTTTTTTTTAAAGTAAATTCCGAGAAAATGAATTAATTTTTGATGTTTAATAGTGTAATTAAAAATAAATAGGAAAATATTTTCCAGTGTTTGGTTATGCTATGGAAAATGAGCTGAAAAATAACTTATTAATGTTTTATTTTTCTCAAGTTCATTAAAATAATAAGGAATAAATCTTAAAAATTAAAAAGTTGAATGAATGAAATTGAAAAAAAAAATATAATTTCATAAATTATCTCAAATAAAATAAATAATAATCAAAATAATAGAGATCAAATTAAAAAAAAAAAGATGAAGAAATTAAAATAATAATAATTAACATTTCATAAATTATTTTAAATAAAATAAGTAACAATCAAAATAATAAGGATCAAATTTGATAGATAAAAATAATAAAGGAAAAACAAATAACAATTATAAAAATAAGGATCAAAGTTAATATAAAAATTAAATTTTAAGAGATGAAATTAAAAAATAAATATTCAAAACAAAATATATATAGCAATCAAAAATTTGAGGACTAAATTTGATATAATCAGCAAATAATGATATTTTTAAATTTTTCACAACTTCCAGAAAATACTTTTCATCTAAATTTTTTAGAAAAACACTTTGCATAAAACCAAGTTAAATTTTTTTATGACTAAAAAATATTATCCATTAACCAACTTTTCTAATAACAAACAAATATATAAAAAAATTAAAAAATAATTTCTCAAAAACCACATTTCACAAACAAATATAGCCCAAGTCCCAAAGTCTAAATCTGATTTCTCACGGCCACCCCACCACACAAACCTACTGTTTGATCCGATACATGTTATCAGACACAGAATCTTGAATCAATACCAGATGTTTTCCTCTCATGGCAAAGCATGCTGCAAGGACACATTCGCCATCATTGAATTCATCGATCCACCATCTCTAAACAGAACCCCAAATTGTTCCACATTTGCTACAGCCTAACATGCAAATGCATTGATCCATCTCAAATGATGAAAATATACTTGTTTAAAGAACAATTATTTGAATCACCATTGAAGACAGCTTAGACAGTGACCAACTTGGAGTCGCATGAATCCTTGACATCACCATGAATTTTATAATTAAATTCACAGGCAAAATACTCTCGAACAAACTCTGAAGAAAAGCTGTGGTTTTAACATGTAACAAGTTTAAAGTACATAACAGGATGTATACATCGAGGATCAGCCCAACAAGGGAGACTGACAATGAATTACAAGGAAACAAAGACAAACCATACTGTTACAATTTCAAGCTTTTTCTGAAAAGATTTGAGTATAGAGCATTGCCATTCAAACAGTAGAATACGAGTGTTTTCTTATATCTGCTGCAATTGATGTCGAGCATATGAATTTGGTGATGTGGCACTCTTAGAAACCTCTACAGACCCCGTGGGGGGACAGGATGAGGCAAGATGTCTTGAGTCACAGGCAGACTTGTACCATGGGAAGCCTCTGTATACAGTGGAGGGGGTGACGTAGAGGGGATGGAGGGAGTATTGGAGACAACTTTCACGGGATAAACTTCAGTTACTTCTTCAGTGCCCTCATCTAAGTATACAACATCCTGCATAGTAAGCTGGTGATATTCAACCACCTCCCTTAAAAAGCGGTTCTCACGAGCATAGACTGAGTTCTCATGTGCCAATCTGGCCTTCTCTGCTAACAGTGTTTCAAGTTGAAGCCGAATCTGGAGTTGGAAAGAAGGTAATCAGAATTGAAATTGCATGATACAAACATAATATCATGTTTCATTTCCATTTGCCAAAAAAGAGGATTGCTTTTTCCCCAATTAATAGAATTAACAATCATATGAAAAATAATAGCACAGTAACTGTGAATTTTGCATGGCAATGCTTACACCTGTTAAAATGTCAACAAGGATCATGTTGTTATGGTCATTGAATTGGGTTCTACACTACGGCCATTCTTTCCTGTTCTCTGTTATCTTTTTTGAGAAATACTCTTCAGTCATTCTAGATAATAAGAAATGAAAAGCCATTCCTACTCTCAGTTTTAAGAAAGAAACATGGGTCACAAAATTATTTCTAAGGGTCTGTTTATTAGGAAGGAAGGATTGGGAGAACGATAAGTCTGATAAAAAGCCCATTCAAACTGATTGCAAAGTTCAATATCAATTAGTCTTATGAAAAACACGGCGATAACAAATCCATCATAACATAGACTCTCTTCTGATGACATTGTAATTATATCCACATAGATTGATCACGCGATCAGGGTTTTAGTTGGTCTAGAATTGGATTTGAAGCTCGCCAATAGCAATATGATAACATAAAAAAGAATACATGCCAGCTCTCCTCTTGGCATAGCTAGGACCAACTCTTAGTACGAATAGGGTCTTTTAATGGACTGACTCTTTTGCAGATGTCCACAAAAGTAGAAAGTACAAGCAAGCATATCTTACATACAGTTCCAGCATTCTGAAAATTGTAATGAGCTTTGAAAATCAAATGCTTATTCTAATAATATGATGAAAGGAGCTTAATGATGCTGTCAATTAGCATTAATATCCTTTGGCATGTTCAAAGTAATAGATAAACTTAGCTAAGGCTACCTTATTCTCTTCTCTGCCCTCATTCCTAACATAACCAAGCACCACATTTCTAGTTCATTTTGATAGTTTGTCAGCAACCAGATTATCATCTTCCAGATTATCACAGCATTAGAAGATAAATAAGAGCAAATTGAGAAAAAAAAAGAATCATGGTGAAAGCAATGTGTACCAAATCATCATCTTCCAGATTTTCTCCCCTTTCATGATTCTCCCTGAGGAATTTATTTTCCTCCTCCAGCTGAGCACATCGCTCCTTAGCAAAAGCCAAATCTGTTTTAACAGTTTTCAACTCTCGAAGAAGAAGCTTTGCCTTGGCAGCCATTGCCATCGCAACCTGTCACACAAAACAAAGCCAAATTATGTATATTGCCATGAAAAGTAAGCCATTACATCAAATCAATTAGGATGTATTTTCCTGTCAATAGGCTGGTCCAGAGACATAGTACAAGCCCCAGTGAAAAAAGTCGTGGTATAGCAAAGAACCAATGCTTAAGACAGTAGGATACTTATTTAGAAGGCTACTTTGATGAACGGAAGTAGCGGGATAACTACATGGACTATAGAATCAGTCAAAGAACTGATTGATAACACGGGTAGATACATTGGCTCTAACTTTAAAGAAATTGATGTTATTTTGTACTTTGTACAAATGGCAATTTGGCAAATTAGTTTCTAACTAAAGCTGCACAAGTGTAGGACAACCCACACATGCAAATATACTTCTATTATATGAACAAGTGACACAGCTGCCACCTTACATCGCGAGATGCCTTCAGTTGAAGTTCTTGCTCAGTTTCTTTCTGGGGTTGTTGTCTATTGGTCTGCATTTGGGGTTGTTGCCACATGCTACTCCGATTGGTTGCCTGATTCTGTCCAGCAGCACCATTAGGCTTTTTCCGAATATGCTTACGAGTTTCTTGGATAATATCTGCAGTCCGGTTCTCCACTTTTGTTAGACCATCCTGAAAAGGGGGATCAGCATTAGTGCAATCTAAGGAATTATGGATAATTTGAACATGGAATATGAATGGGGAGGCTCACCTCAACAGCATTACCGATATAATTCAGGGAAGATGAGATTGCATTGAGTCCCTTCTGGAATGCAGGACTCTCTGTTTTCCGATAGGTCTTGTGAGAAGGGTATTGGTTCTGGTACTGCAATAACATCTAATGGGTTCACTTTAGCTCGTATGGAAACACTCACTTGACAGGAAAAAGATATAAAGGGGACATTCAAGTTCAATCTAAGGGTATTTTTAGCATATCAAAAGAGTACAAAAAAAACGGAATTTTTCTAAAGCTAAGAGCTATTTTATTGGTTATGCATAAAAGAAATGAAGGAAAGTAAAAGGGAAGTGCAGGCTAGAATATTTGACCTTGGGCATAGTAGCAGAGTCAGGGACATGATGCTGCCTAGTAGTGGTCCTGTCAGTAGCTGAATCCAGTTGTTGGTGTTGGTGTTGCTTTTGAGGAGGAGAACGAGCATTGTTGTTATTAGTATTGAAATCATCATCAAGAATAGATTTAGCTTTTCTAGCAAGAGTACCCCAAAACCCTTGCTGCTGCTTTGTTTCCTTCATTGCTTTCATTGATGTGTACTCGTGATAATAGGCCTTGTTCGATTCCTCCTCCTACAGTAGTAGGATTCGAGCACAAAAAACCCAAACACATTTCAATATCAAGAAAATGAAGCAGAAAGCAAAATGCTTTACAGCAATTAACAATATAAAAATAAGAGAAAAGAGGGTTGGATCTGCAGCAAGGTAATAATAGTAGTAGAAGTAAAAAATTACCTTGGTAGAAGAAGAATTGAAATTGGAAGAGTCAGAGGAGGGGGAAGGGGAGGGGGAGGGGTGATTAGTGAAGGCGTAAGCGGAGGAGAGAGAGGAGTCTCTGTGGGCAGCGGAAGAAGCTCTTATGGCTTTGGTAGCCAAGGAAGTGGAATTGCTCTTATTCTTAATGTTACTATCATTTGGAATTTGAACATCTTCGTAACTCCAATCCTCTTCGTCCAAGGAATAATAAGAGGACGATGTTGTTGTCGTGATTGGAGATGGCCTGCTTCTGCTGCTTGTGCCTGATGTTTCCTCCTCGAGCTGCTGCTGCTGCTGCCTTCTTCTATATGCCATATTCCGATAGATATTTCTGAGATGATCAAGGCTTCTTCTGATAAAATCTCCAACTTACCTGATCCAGCCAGAGAATCAGAAACCCCTAATTCTCTCTTCCTTTCTCTGTTCCCGAGAGAGATTGATCGGGTAAATTTGCAACCGGTTAGTGTAGTAGGAGGAAGAAGACAAGACAAAGAAAGGAAGAAGCAGTTATATTACAACAGACAGACCAAACACACCTGACCTGACCTGGCTCCTGCAACAACGATGTTAATGTGGAGAAGAAGATCCAATTTCAGCTCAGACCAGACCTGTTTTATATGTCGCCGCAGCACTCACTACCCCTAGTTTTTACTCTCACTTTCTCCTTTTAATTCCGCCATGTCTTCTTCATCAACATTAATTTTTTCTCTCTCTCTCTAATATATAAGTGTGATAAAATTGTATCAGTGTTTATCTCAGAATTTAAATTTATAAAATTTAAAATCTATTCTTTTAAAAAAAAAATAAACAATACCACTCAAACTCAACTTAAACAAAAATTGGTCAGATTTTATATTTCACCTCTCTCATGCTCTTCCATGAGATTTGCGAAGGGTCAGGAAGGAGATCTTCATGACTTCCCATGAACTGAAGAAGAAGAAAGGGAAAAAAAAAAAAAACAGGCATCCTGTCCGGTACAAAGTGCAAAGAGTCCAAATGCCACCACCTTGTATGAAGTTTCCCATTTTCATTATATTTGGGCTTATGTTATCCATGATGGGCCTGGGTTTGTCACTTAGGTGGGCTTAAGTCCCATCCTGCCAATCCTTTTCTATTTGGCCCATAATAGTAAAACGCTGACTTGAAATGTCCGGGCTTTTTGTTCCACCTCATGGACCGCCATTTTCCGCTAGCTATGGTCGAGCGGTCGGTTGCTGATACACGCACCAGTGTATTATCTTCATGTCTGAACATCCATGAATTGATTCTCTCTCTCTCTCTCTCTCTCTCTCTCCCCCATCTAGGCACTTGATTTACCCAATCTCTTATATTTTGTAAAGCATTGAGCAAAAATACCAACAGAAAATACGAAGAAATCTGATTTATTTTGAATTCTTTATCAATATTTACGGATTATATCTTTTGTCACCTTTGGACTAAACGGTACATAATCCGTAAATATTGATAAAGAATTCAAAAAACGATCCACCTCTCGAATCTTTTGTAATTTGATGCAGAGAGAAATTAATATATATATATATATATATATATATATGGTTTCGATGTTACGCTGAAAGGTAAACAAAATATCTGGTAATGTCAAAATCAAAGATCCGGGAGGAATCTTGTCGTTTGGACACGACTTATTGTAACTCCTTCCACAGAATATTAATTAAAATGTAACTTCAAGAGATAAAGATGAGAAGATTACTGGCAAATTTGATTCCATGTCGTCCGTCTAGAAAACCATTTTTTATTTCATATCTATAATTAAGCTTATAACATAGCGAGCCCGTGATAAAGAGATTTTCTTTTTTTAATTAGTTTACACAAGTGAGATTACATCTCCTTTTCTAACGATTTAATTGCAATGTTATGTTTATTCTTACGACGTCGTATGCTTGTTCTGTCTTAATTATAAATTTAAGAGTGTTTTTTATTAATATATTTCACGGTTTTACATTAATTTTACTATAAAAAAACTCTTAAAATCTTGATTAAAAGATTTAATTTATAATTTATTTTAAATATATTCTTTCAAATCCCGACCATGAAAATAATATTACATTATCAAACACCAATAAACCATTTTTTTTAGCTTGTCACGGAAGAAAAATCGTAGTTGATCACTCGATCCCATTTGCTGTGATTGTCGTTGTTTTCTTCTTCTTTTCTTTGAAACCCGAGCTGTGATTATGGATTTGTTTTTCTCTCTTTTGGAAGGACTTCACTTGATTATGATTTTATGAATTTAAACACGAAACATCACATCAATTGGCCAGCTAATGCGTGCTACCACGATCAAAAGCAGATCTTAATTCCAAGATTCACACACACAGACACACACACACACACTCGACGACTCTACAGTCAAAGCATATACTCTCTCCAGATGATTGTCAATGGCGTATCTGCGTGTGTGTATCACATGGAATAAGAAAAAGTAATAATTGAAGACGTGTTAGTTTAGAGTTTTTCGGATATAATTTCCACGGGCTAGCATCGTCTACTAGTTTGCCCAAGTTTGTTGAAAATATGGGAAAACGGTGGTTGGTAGAGCATGGCGGTGGCCACTATTCCCAGACAAACAAACATGGGTTTTTCTGACGACGACTATGATAATGGAAGCAGTCTTACTTAAAGTATTCATTTGTTTATTCAGGCGAAAAAATTATAAATATACATACAAGAAAAAAAGGTCAAATGGCATGAAACAGCAGCTTCAGAGATTGTATTGGTTTATGTATACACACAGACATAAAAACACATGATATGTTTGGTACATGATGCTCCAAAATTCAATATACTAGCAAACTTGAGTTTTTCAGCGTTTTGATAATGAATGATCATTTATCCATGTTAATTTTCTCATTTTTAGAACTAAGTATCTAGAGGTTTGATGACATGAGTCTGCATTCTTGTAAAATAGTCTCTGCTAGTGGGATTTTTATAACCCTTCCATGATGATTAAATCGACGAGTTTATAATAAGGAATTGCATTAAATAAACATTAAATTTTAAAAATAAAAATATTTATTCTTAGTTCATGTATAATGAATGTTGTAAGAGAGTGAAATTTATGAATTCTTTACTTAAATCATTTAAAAAGTATTTATAATATTTATACCTTGAATATTTTTTTTTTTTGTTTGAGATATTAGAAATCTGTTCTTTTTTTACACCCTAACGGGAAAAGAGTCTCTTACATCAACATTAAGTTGATGCAAATATCTTTTTATACAGTATTAATGTTGATGGAAGTACCACGTGTCTATAGAAGATCTATATCATTTCGTACATAACATTAACACGTTAATGGGATTAACCCTTATAATCAATATTGATGTTGATTGACACAAAGCCCACTCTTGAAAGACTTGTACACAACTAGGGCATAGGAAGATAACAACTCTAGGTTCCCTTATTGTACGTTAGAGTTAGGATTGGGACGATCCTAGACACAAGAATGTTGATTCTAGCATCCCTCAATATTCAAAGACATCTAGGTCTAGCACATAATCCAGCTCATTGGAGTTAGAATTGGTTCCTTGGCAAACCTATAAATATTTAAGCCTAAAGCATAACCAGGTTTAAAGGAATTGAATTTGACATCTTATAATATGCATGTATATTTTAGCTTTAAAAAAAATTGAATCCATCATCTTGCCAGCTTTTTTTTCACAGGTTTTAATCGGTGTTTAGCTTTTAT
>Ga0325402_1003662_pt1 | contig 13957 bp, 5 predicted proteins | sample PopdelMetagenome_22_FD_207212 | JGI IMG/M metagenome (GOLD analysis project Ga0325402, IMG submission 207212) | Populus deltoides microbial communities from Bellville, Georgia, United States - Xylem-PdKOR-R3 | ecosystem: Host-associated > Plants > Phyllosphere > Stem > Wood/Secondary xylem... | reverse complement strand
CTTAGATCACTTATTAATGTGGTTTCCAATTTCAATTCACAGTTTTGGATTGTACTCCCTTGAATTTTAGTTGGATTTTTCTAAATTTTTATTTTTCTTTATTGGATATTGAGGGAGATGACATAACTCATAAAAAAAACAAAAAACAACCTTGTATTAGTAAAGATTCGTCTATATTTATTTTTTATATTTTGTTCATCAATTAATCTATTGGGTTTTTGGGATCGGGTGGTTCTATTTAGGGCATAATAATCAAATAAATTATTTTTTATGACCGTGCATTTAGTATGGTCTATATCATATAAAATCTCTCCTTGCAGATGAGCCCTCAAGAAAGCCGTCATCTGTTTTTTTTTTATTTTTTTTTTAAATAACCGATATGCCTTGTCGGCTGTCTTAATTATATATGATGAACTTGGATTTACAGCAACTAGTGACACAAAATGAACAAACACCAAAGACCAAAAGGAATTAAACTAATAATATTCTTGGATAGAACCATCAGGGAGGAGGGAACAAAGATTAGAAGCAAGACTTTTGTTCAGATCCTTCTCTCTAAGAACCGCTGTCGTAGTTTGATAAATGTATGTGAAGAAGATTACCAATATATATATATATATGATCACACACTCTCCGAATTAGTCTTCTTATATACTCTAATGCTTATCGACAATGCTGCGGATACACACACTCGGATTAATATATTTTGCTTGTTTTTTAGGTAGTTGTTGTGATTGTGATTTGAAAAAAATAAATTTAGAAAAAGTGTGATTAGGCGTGGTTAGTTGGATTTAGATAAATACTTGATAAAAATTATAATTGAGATTTATATGTAGTAAAAAGCAAAAAACATGTATAAAATGTTTGGTGGTTGTGTGATTGTAGTTGTTTTTCATAGTGTTTTTTACTTGAAAATACATTTAAAAAATATATTTTTATTTTTAAAAAATTATTTTTGATATCAACACATCAAAATGATCTAAAACATCAAAAAAATTTAAATTAAAAAAAAAACACTTTTAAAACACTAGAACATACAGTGTTTTAGCAAACTTAATTAAAAAATATATAAAAATTATCTTTCAAACTTAATTTTTTTAGTAGATGTCGCTTATAAAACTACAGATATTGTTTTATTTACAATGAGATTTGAATCCGTAATTTACCCCACCCCCCCAAGGCAATAGATGATTATACTTTCTAGACACAATTTTCTTAGATAAGCATGGAAGCATGTTACCTCTCGACGTGGACTAAGGAACAAGGTCTCCATAATATTCGCACCATTTGTCCCCACCACCAGAGTTTAAACAAAGCTAGACACAACTGTTTGTCAGCTACCTTGTTTAAAAGAAAAGGAGAAGAAGCACCATGGGACGCACGAAAGACAAAAAGACAAAAATGGATTGTGTTTTTAGGTAACCATAGTGATTTAAGAGCCATTAATCGCGATTATCCAACCAATGACATGGTCTTCTTTGATTCTATCAAGAACTTTTCTAATCAAATAGAAAGCCACATTGTTTTCGTTTGAGTTAGAACTTGGAGATAGTTACTTATCCAGCTAGTTCATGGATAAATAATTCTTTTTTATTTTAAGTATGTATAGAGTTATTGTGCTGTGTTCTGACTATTATACCGTGTTATATCTTGGCTATTGTGCTGGATTGTCTTCTTTCATGTTATGTCGTGGAATAAAAGTGGTTTTTAAATAGCTAAGTAATATTTAATCTAACCCTGCTCATTAATTAATTTAAAGATATTAATTTGAAAGATGTAAATTAACTCGTCAAGTTTTAAATTTAATCTTCACGTATTATTAATTCGAATAGTAGAAATTTCAAAACTATTAAAAATTTATATGATCATTAATTTTAAAATTTTGAAAGATTACTCGAAGTATATATATAGTTGATGACAAATTTGATTAAAAAATTAATGATTATATGAACCTTATGTTTATGGTTATTATTTAAAGTATTTTTATTGAAAAATATATTAAAAAAATTTTACTTTTTTAAAATTATTTTTCAATCCATATGATCTAAAATAATAATTTTAAATATGAAATTTAAATTTTTAAAAACCAACGCATCCAAAACACAGACTTAACGCCAATCCATGCTTGATTTAAAGCTTGTGTTTATTCCCTGGGGCCAAATTAATTATATCCTCGATCATTAAAAACAAATCCTGGAGTGGGCCCTATCCCTATGGCTCTACCGTAGATCTACCAAACCTCACATAAGCAAGATGCCCCTCACGTCCACGTTTCGAATTTTTTTTTTAAATCCCACGGCGTTTCTATCTGAACGGTCTTTGTAGATAATGTGGGCCCCGTCACTAATGATTCCACGAGGCCGATGAGTGGGCCCCAAAAAAATCGTTTTGGATAACAATCTAAAAACGGTAGTGAAAACTGGGGGAAAGGTATCGATTCTGACAGGAAGGGTGAGTGCCACGTAGGCTCATCCTCGTCGTACCATTGCTTACTGTTCTCGTGTTCGTGTCGTTTTTAGAGATACCTTCTCAAAGTTCTGGAATGAGTTTAATGGGAAGCCCGTGATGTCCTTTAGCCTGATTTCTCCCATGTTTTTTTTTTTTTTTTTTCCAGTTCCTACTACTTCTTTCTAGTTTTCAGAATTAATAAAAAGATATTTTTCATGTTCTTATTTTAAACAAAAATTCAAAAAATATTTCTTTGTGTTGACCCATTTAAATAAATCCATGGATTAACCCACAAGATCATTTGGGTTTAATAAGATTAATATTTTGGTTTGAAATTTTAAAAAAAAACTCAACCCAAATTAAATTTTAAATTAATAATTTATTGGTCAAATTAAATTTAATAACTATAATTTCCTCCGCTTGACTAACACAACTTGTTTTTTAAACAACAATGAACCTTATCCGATATTAAATTTGTTGTACTGTATACTAGAATTATTCTTTCACTGGCGCATGATAAATGCCTAAGATTCGGTGCGATATTCTTGTCCTTGTAAAAATATCGGTTTCTTTATTCAAAAACAAACTCCGACTGTACGAGCGTAGATAGATCGGGTTGATAAAAAAATAAAAAAATCATGACTCCGCTGATTAAATTGATTGACCCGATAAAATCTAGTTAAAAACCTGATTGAAACCTGTTGATTTTTGTTTTTTTACTAAAACGATATCGTTTTGATAATCCAATTAAAATCTAAAACCTAAGTTTTGGACCGACCCGGTCATCAGCCGGGTTTAAAAACTATGATTGGCATTATGCTAGGAGTGAAATAAAAAACATTATTCAAATTTTAGTAACTTGTTTTCTAATAAAAAATAACTATAGAATTAAAATATAATGTATAATAAATTATATTGTATAACGGCAAATTAATAACATGGTCAGGTTAATAATTTAGGGGTGAAAAGTAACGGACAAATGTAAGGCAGGCGTGACATGGTATTTAAACAATTTCTAATTTTCTATACAAGGGACAGTGAGGCGGTGCGGTAGAAAAGTCCATGATTGTACGGTAGACGTGTGCAGCACTGAGTGAGGTGGAGGCAATAAGAGCCGTTGATTTAACCAAGAAAAAAAAAACAGGAAAAAAAGAGTAACCATCCGCGACTTTTGGGGCTGCTCTTTTAGATCTGAGACCACTCGGGCCCGCCACGTTTCTTTTGTAAGAACCCAGATGGCAGAGTCATCAGAAGAAAAAAAGCCCTCCTCTCCTTCTTGAGTTTTCGCAGAGGAAAAAAGGAGAGTTCATCGGGTAAACTATATTTCAGTACCTAAAGACCAAAAAATGCTATATTGGTCCCTGATGTGAATTGCCTGGAGGTGGGCATCTGGAGATATCAAGTTGGAATTAAGAAATTATGAAGTGATGGGGTGAGAATTGAGAGATAGAGAAGATGACAAGAGGTGAACTTTATTAAATAAAACAAAGCTCATCATGCCTCCCATCAAAATTTAAATATAAAAGGACAGATATGATGATTCGGTTTCTGTAAATTATATTAATGTGCTAATAATTTTCTAGAACTTCAGATGTGGACATTGAAATGGTCATCGGATAGATACCAAAAGTTAAAGATAAATCCCTCTTTTTTTATAAAAAAAAAAATCAATTTTTTTTCATTTTTTCTCTCGTTTTTTTTTTTTTTGGACTTCCAATCCATGTTTGTGATTTGCAGGGGGTTTTATATGTTCTGGAACATGCATGGGTCTTCGTGTTTGTATTGTGCTTGTGTGAACAAGGGTTTATGTATTATTGGATTTTAAATCCATCTTGTATGTCAATCTGTTATTTTTCTTATTTTCTAGAACATATTCCTCACCTATACATCTAATAATGGTTATATTACTTTAAAGGTCAATAATTATATCAATAATTATTTATGAATAATAATGATGTGAATTTTGTGATCATGTAGCCACACAAACCAAAATCAAGATTAAAATCTGATTCTGAAAAATCAAAAAAGATATGATAGGAGTGTGACACAATGAAAACATGTCACAAGGCACTAGCACTATTGAAATGAAATCGAATGACACCACAAAGTCAGTTAATCTTCGACAAGTCAAATTCAATTCCTTTTAGAAACAAAAAAAATACAAGAATCTATCTCACATGTTAAATTGAAAAGTTTGTGATTATTATTGATCAAAAGGTTACTGAAACTTGGGTTTACAAAATTTTAAGTACTCCTAAAAAATTAACCATAATAGATCTACAATATGTAGGCTGAGTTGATCCATTTACAAAACTGACTTAGAACCTATACTATTAAGCTCAAACCATAATCTAAACAGCCTTGAATTTTAGATGAAAACAAAGTATTAATTAAATCCAAACAATCCTTGGTCTATAGTAAAAATAATATTATTAAAGAAATTGTAAAAAAAATGAAAAAAATGGAGTTTTGATTGAAGAGATAATTTTCTTAAATTAAATTCTTGGAAGCTTTTTCAAATATTTATTTGAATTTCCTTTAGTTTTTATTCAAAAATTCACGTTGATAATAAAAAAACATATTTCTTAAAACAAGAAAATATATAAACAAAAAAAAAAGTAATTGTGCAAAAATAAATAAATTTTTTTAAAATTTAAATTATATTTTAAAGATATATATTCTAATTATCATAAAATGAGATGAAAAAATTCAAAAAGTGGGTAAATTTATTGGAGTTCATAATACAAATTATAGATTTGATGAGATAAGCTTATATATCCAGTACCATTTAATATCTTATTATTTTAATATTAAAAAAATAATATTATTTTTTTTTAAAAAAACTACCTAACAAGTCGCTAATAAGTCGACGACTATCATAATTTAATTTGGAATTCAAAATAAGTGAAAATTCAGATTAAAAGTTTTCGGCTAAACATGTTTCTTTTTTCAGCGGTGGCGTAGCGCGACGCGCTACCAGTAACGTAAGAAGAAGTATGGAAAATAATCTGTGAGCGTTCTAAGGAGGCGTCTCTACACGTGCCAACCGTGTGGAGGCAGTAGATATCTACCTGCTTCCTACTAATTCACCGTCTATGACCGAGTAAAGCCTATCTTAGCTGTAAAGCTGAACCACACACGTGTTATCGTTTCGTTGTTTTGGTGCAATTACTGTTTGTTTAATTTTCTTTCCATTATTTATTACCCCTCGATCCACGCCGTTTATTTACAGTTATTTCCGTCAATAAATAAAACAAATTCATTGTCTTTCCTGATTTAGGCTAACCCACAAGATAAGCTTTCTGGTGTCTCCCAAAACCATTAAGTGCTGTGATCTTATCCTCTTAGAATAATCAACGCCATGCCTTCAACAATAAACTCAATTTGACTTTCAAAATATTATTATTGAATAAAAGATGATAATTATTGTAAAGAATATTTTTATTTAAATTAATTTTTTATTATGATTTTGGATTATTTTGATTTGTTTGTGATAAAATAAAATTTAAAAAATAAATAAAAATATTATTTTAAGGTATTTTAAAAACAAGCACTTGCCGGAACTATTTTTGAAGCGTGAAAGATTTGTGGGTGCTCACAGTTAAATTAAATCACGTGCTCTCTTTATTTATTTCCCATTTCAGTAACATACAGGGCCGGAAAGTAACCGGCTATTATCGGTAAACAGATGCAAAGACAAGCCGATAGTCAGCTACTGTGCAGTACTAAACAGTCGCCAGTAGACCCCACCATAAAAAACCCTCAAAAATCAAATGTCGACCGTCCAATCCACCTCATTGTTCACAGACGTATAAATATACCCTTCAAGCCTGCCTCTTCGTGGTTCTTATCCATCTTTGATTTTCTTTCCAGAATACAGCGCTGTCTTCTCTCTCTTCACTATAATGGAAATTAAATCAATCTGTCTATGTTTTCTCTCTATAATCATTCATACAAATACAAGCCTTCCCATCTTTCTTTATCTTCATTATCAACCAGCCTAAAACCAGCGTTCTTGGCTTCTCTTTTTTAGCTTTCTTGAATTGTTTCTTTGGTTTCTTGATTCGAAAAGAACATGATTACACAGTCCTGTAAAGACAGCTTGGATATGATTTCGGTTAATGATTTTCGTGGACTGGAACGGATCCCTGCTGTAATGAATGAACTTGGATATGAGGTTGGCGATGAACATGGTCAAGGTCCTGTCGTGTCCAAACAACGAAGGATCATTGTGGCAAATCAGCTGCCAATAAGAGGGTACCGGAATGAAGGAACAAAAGGTTGGTTTTTTGAATTTGACAAGGATAGTCTTGTTTTGCAGTTAAAAGACGGGTTTCCTGCTAATACAGAAGTTTGGTACGTGGGGATGTTAAAGGTTGATGTTGAAAAGGAAGATCAAGAAGAGGTTGCACAATTGATGTTTCATAAGTTTAGATGCGTCCCTGTTTTCTTGACTGTTGATCAAAAGAACAAGTATTATCATGGATTTTGTAAGCACTATTTATGGCCTTTGTTTCATTATATGTTGCCTTTGTCGCCTAGTCATGGCGGTGTACGTTTTGATAAGTCGCTTTGGGAGGGTTATATAGTAGCTAATCAATTGTTTGCAAACAAAGTAGCTGAGATTCTTTGGCCTGATAAGGATTCTGTTTGGGTGCATGACTATCATCTTATGGTGTTGCCTAGTATCTTGAGGAATAGGTACACTAGAGTTAAACTTGGCTTCTTTTTGCATAGTCCATTCCCATCATCTGAGATATATAGGACTATACCTGTTAGGGAGCAGATTTTGAGGTCTCTTTTGAACTGTGATCTTATTGGGTTTCATACTTTTGATTATGCTAGGCATTTCTTGTCTTGTTGTAGTAGGTTGCTGGGCATTGATTATCAGTGCAAAAGGGGTTACATTGGTCTTGATTACTGTGGCAAGACTATCAATATTAAGATCTTGCCTGTGGGAATTCATATGGGACAGCTTGAGTCGGATCTGAATATGGAGCAGACTGCTACTTTGGCCAAACAATTGAAGGAGAGATTTGAAGGGAAAGTTGTGATGGTTGGTGTGGATGATCTGGATATGTTTAAAGGTATTAGCTTGAAGTTTTCAGCGATGGGGAGACTTTTGGAAATGCATCCGGAATTGATAGGGAGCGTGGTATTAGTCCAGATTGCTAATCCGGCCAGAAGTCGGGGTAAGGATGTGCAAGAAGTCAGATTTGAGACCAGTGTCATTGCTCAACAGATCAATAATAAATACGGTAAAGAAGGTTATGAGCCAATTGTTTTTATTAATGATCCATTAAGCGCTCTAGAGAAAGCAGCGTACTATGCGATATCTGAATGTTGTGTGGTTAATGCTGTTAGGGATGGGATGAATTTGGTTTCATATAAATACACTGTTTGTAGGCAGGGCAGCCCTGTTTTAGACAAGGCATTGGGGATTAATGAATCGGATCAAAGGAAAAGTTTCCTAATTGTGTCAGAATTCATTGGATGCTCACCGTCCCTCAGCGGGGCATATCGTGTCAATCCTTGGGACGTAAATGCTGTGGCTGATGCCATGTATGTGGGTATCCACATGAAGGATGAAGAGAAACATTTGCGCCACGAGAAGCACTATAATTATATTAGCTCTCACGACGTTGCTTTTTGGGCGAGGAGTTTTGATCAGGACCTTGATAGAGCTTGCAAAGAGCATCATCTCAAGAGGTATTACAATGTCGGATTTGGTTTGAATTTCAGAGCTGCTGCTGTGGGAAAAAACTTTAGAATGCTTACGGTCGAAACAATCGTTGCTGCCTATAACAATACAAACAGCCGGTTAATCCTTTTAGACTATGATGGAACTATGAAGCCAAAGTCTGCTGTTGACAAAACACCCCGAAATGAAGTTATTTCAATCCTGAATTGCTTATGCAGCGATCCCAAGAACATTGTTTTCATTGTGAGCGGCAGAGGAAGGGATCCTCTAAGCAAATGGTTCTCTCCATGTGAGAAATTGGGTATTTCAGCTGAGCATGGTTACTTTACTAGGTATATTCTTTTGTATTTCATTAGCTTATGTGATGCATGGATTTGAGTGTTATCTATTTTAGCTCTTGACGATCCTGTTTACATTTAGGTGGACAAGGGATTCTCAATGGGAGACTTGCTCAGTCGCAATGGATTGTGATTGGAAAAAGACTGTAGAACCTGTCATGGAGGTGTACACAGCGACAACTGATGGGTCTTTCATAGAGCACAAAGAAAGTGCACTAGTTTGGCACTATCAAGACGCGGACCCTGATTTCGGCGACTGCCAGGCTAAAGAGCTTCTTGATCACTTGGAGAGTGTCCTTGCTAACGAGCCTGTGGTTGTTAAAAGGGGCCGACAGATTGTTGAGGTGAAACCGCAGGTAATGAAACGTATTGAACTATTTTCAATTTAGTAGTTATGGTGCCAGCCACTAGAGGTTTGGTATTCTGAAGTGAAAGAGAGAAAGATGTGCTTCTGAATTGCATTAGTCACTGAAGTTCAGATGGAGAAAGAAATTTGCTTTATGAATATGAAATTATATGGGCTGTGGTTATTTTGGTACAACTGTATCTGTAGTACATGCAGTTTGTCTAGTGATACAATACGTACGTTACTCTGTCTACTGCAAAAAGAAAGAAGTTGCATTGTAGTTTTATCTTTCTATCTTTGCATATTTGCTGTCTTTCAAGAGGCACCTGCACTGTTAATTGATGTTGAGTAAGATTTGGTTGTTTCATAAATGGGAAGCTAGGTTATGATCCTTGTCTTCCCATATAAATCTGGAAAAGTTGGGTTATATATATCCTTGACCATTCTTTTTTGGTGAATTTCAGGGAGTAAGCAAAGGTGTAGTTGTTGAAGACCTTATTTCAAGCATGCGAAGTAAGGGCAAGTCACCGGATTTCCTATTCTGCATCGGCGATGACAGGTCAGATGAGGATATGTTCGAGAGCATTGCAAGACTTTTTGACAATCCATCATTACCACCCATTGCAGAAGTGTTTGCCTGCACTGTCGGTCATAAGCCAAGCAAGGCAAAATACTATCTCGATGATACGCCTGATGTCATCGAGTTGCTTCAAGGCCTTGCTGCGGCATCAGTAGGACCATAGGGAAGAAGATATCTAAAATGACCATAGGGAAACAGAAAACTAGGAAAACATGGGCCATGAGTTTGGAGCTTTGGGTTTTACTCCATTTATCTCATCCATGTTAGGAGGGAAGGTGTTGATTTAGGGCTAATCAAATGATACATCAGGACATGTATAGCACACAACTTACTTTTACTACCACAGGTTCATCTTATAATTCAGTTCTTAAAATTTACAAAGATGACAGATTCATGTTTTTTCCTTAATTTGAGGTCAAATTTTCGTTTCATGACAGATTTTTTTTTTTTCCTGTTCGTCCCCCCCCCCCATTTTCTGGAGATACATTCTGTGACACAAGAAGAAAACATATTCAATCAGCTGTAGATTTCAATTTAAATTATCAAATCATGTGATGTCTTTCTCTGTGCTGCAATCATGTTTGATTAATTTTCAGGAATCTTGGATAGATGAATAAATCTGTGAACCATAAAGAAAGCAGACGTCTGATCTGCTACAAAACCTACAGAGATAAAGCAAACCCTGATTGGTTTTTCCATGTTTCATCAGCTAGTCTTGCAGCAGGGCTTTAACCACCTGATTTCTTTTCTATCAGCACGAATCGATCCCTTGTCAATAAAGAATCTCCTATTGCTGCGTGATCCCCGGTGTAATCCGTTTCTGAAAACTACGTTGCATAAACTTCTCAAACAAATTGCTACACGGGAGGAAAGATTCTGACAAGACATTTAGAAAGATCAGTTAACGTTGATGGTGACGCATAAATTGACCTCTTCCATAATTCCAAGGTTGGATAAATAGTAAAGACCATGCATTCAGAATTCATAATTTTCCTTGGTTTTGTTGTCCCGAGACACCCACGACATCATGTCCCTGTGTATCTGAATTATAGACTTCTAAGTTTGTATGATTTACTTGTATGCACAGCATTGCATTTTTCCAGAACATTACATAACTAGCTTGGCCTTCTTATATCCAAATCTCACAAGAGATGGCCTTCATGTCACCGGCAGATTTTGTCCTTGGTCAAGTAGATTATCATTGTCCAAAATCCAAGATAGCCTCCCACATCAATGTTCCTCATCACATTTGAAGTTCAAGAAGCTTCATATATGTCCAGCTTCGCAGAGCCTAATGAAATTAATCAATGAAAGCCAGATGATATAAACATTTTATTTTCTTTGTTTAACCACTTTGAACAATCAATTTTCTTTTTGGTATTATTAATGACCAAATATAGACAAATTTTTCGGCCTCATACTTTCATTTCACTCGATGGCTCTTAACAGTTTTCTCCTTGCATGTAACGTAACTCTTGAATTCTTGATGCAGAGAAATAATGTTTCTTGTTGCTGTCAGAAGGAAAATTGCAAATACATGCCCTTTTATTTATTTATTTATTTATTTGGGATTCAATGACTGGATTATGCAACCATCTTTCTTTTACACAAGAGAGACCCCCATTGATTAAATCTTCTGCAGTGTCGTGTGCTTGATATCATGGTGAAAGGGCTATTTTATTGGGGCTCAGAGGGCTTCTCAGAGTTCTTCACTATCATAACTCATACGCTACATTAGTAATTTGTGGCGTGCAGCAGCGCCATGACCGTCTCTGCAGTTTACCAGCAGTAGGTTTGCTTTCGGTTTGTTGACCTGATCAAGGTCAATGAAATTGCTTTTTTAAATGCACAAAGTTAATGCAAGATACGAGCATTTAAATTAATTTAGAAATAAAATCCAATCTTAACTCATCTGTAAACCAATATAAAAAAAACTCTATTGTATAATTAAATATTAAAAAAATCAAATATAGTAGATACCATATAAAGTGCATGACTGATGGGATTTGCCTATTGTCCCGAGCTAAGATGCGAGTTGTGACTTAGATTACAAAACCAACTAGATCCAATAAGATAGCTTCATCAAATTATATGATATAGAAAAAAAAAGGATGAAAATAAATAAATCAAATTAAAAAATAAAAAAAATTATGATGGCTGCATCAAAAAAGTGCTTGCAATGAAAAATCAATTATTAGTCAACACAATGCTCAATCATAAATTTTTATAAAAATATCATATAGTAGATACCATATACAATACATAATTGATGGGATTTGTTTAATCATAAGCACAAATTCTTCTCTTTATGGTGCAAAAAAAAAAAAGGTTATTAGAGAAAAAAATCTACATATTAACATTAAACCTATCTCAACATGTTAACCTGGATATGCTCGCATCGTATTAGTAAAAATTATTAAGATTTTTTTAAAATAATTTCATTTTATAGTTTTTTAAACAAGCTTAGGTTAATTTTAATGACCAAGATCATTATTCGACTTCACCCCGGGCTTGGTCTTATGAGGGTGTTTGGCAGTGTGGTAGTAGTTGCTTTTCAAATAGCTTTTCGTACCGAAATACATGCTAATAATGTTTTTTTATTTTTTAAAAATTATTTTTGACATCAGCACATCAAAACGACCCAAAAAGTATAAACCGCACTCAATTTTAGCAAAAAAAAAAATTTAAAATTCTGTTAAAAACAGGTTCAAACGCAAAGCCAAACAGGCTTTATATCTAATGAAAAAATTAAATCGCAAAGATATTAAAATATTATGTTAATGATGTAATAATGAGTTAAATAAAGGTTCTGCAATGACTGTATTGATTAATGTTGTGTTTTTACTTTTTAGTCCTCAAGCAAAGAGGATGGACTCCATCAATCGCGCTTCCCATGAAGCATGCAGCTTTGCCAATGCAAATACCCTTTCTTTATGAAGGATTTGCCAAATTGCCAACCCATCAAGGGTCCTGTTATGGTAATTATAATAAAGCATTTAATTATTTCCTTAATTTCGCATTAAAAATGATTGAAACATAAAATCATGGTGGGAAAATTGTCTCATTAATTGCCAACGATCGACAAACGAAACATGTTCAAGAAACTTACATTATTAAAAAATTCACTCAAAAACTATAAAGAAAAATTTATTTAATATCTCGATCTTCATCTCTCAAACCAAATATGTTTTTATTCTTTTCTTATATGTTTTTATTTTTTTTACTTAAGATACCAACTACATATACATGAATAATAAATAAAATATAGTCGATAAGCATCCAAAAAGAGCTTTAAGACAATTTAACCAAAAAAACAATAACAATTTTTTTTATGTTTAAATATCATATTTTATTTTTTCAACAATTAACTATAATATAAAAGACGAGGTGAAAAAAGCCATGCCATTATCCACATAAAAATATATTATTGTAGATTACTACAATGAATTTGTTTTATTCCTATATATTTTTTTAATTATACCCTTATAGACCTAAATTGATGACTATTAAAGCTAATTTATTAAGAAAAGCAGTGGTTGTTTCAAAATTAGAATAAAAAGTTTACTTTGGTACTTAAACTCTCAAATTATAAACTTTAGGTTCTTAATATTTTAAAAAAATTAATTTTGGTACAAGAGTTCATTTCCTTATTTCTTGGTCCCTAATTTGAGAGAGGAGAGGGAGAGTAGTTGGGTTTTGAAAGTAGAGAGAGAAAATCACAGTTGACACCAATTCTAGCCACAAAAAAAGTGATTTTGATGTCAATAAGTTCTATTAAATGAGGAGAATTTAGCTTAGGTGTTCTTTGCCTTTAACTTTTCCTGAGATGGTAAATTTAAACTTAAAAAGTTTTGTTTTTTTTTCTTTTTATTTCAGGTTTTCAGTGTGATTTTTGAGTTCTCCAAGGCCATGAATAGGTTTTTCAAGGTGTATAGACTATAGAGTGTTCTTGGATTAAAAAACAATGATTGAAAATAGATTTTTTTGAATATAAAACATCTATAACTTGACTTTTTGGTTATTGAAATGTAGGCAAAGCAGGTAACGCATTGCATGCTATTTTCTTTCTAAAAAAACTTAAGGATGGACGACACGCTATCCACCCCATAAAAAAAAAAATTAAACAGGCTTAGGTGCATGAGCTGCTCTAAGCCTGTGCTCCAAGGCCAACCTGCCCCATGCTTAGGTTTTTTTTCTCTTTTTTTTATTATTTTTTACCAATTTAATCATTCATAATATAATTTTTATCGATGTTTTTGCCTTTCTTTTTTAATTTTATCATTTAATATTTTATTAATTTTTGATTGGACAACATAGCTTATTTCAGTTTGATATTTGTAGGTTTGTCATGATCTCAAACAAATACTCCAATATTTAATTAGTTCTTAATCCTGCGAGGGTATTAAATAAAAAAATTATAAAAAAATTATTGAATTCATGATGATTCATAAATTTAAATAGTTAATTTTAATTGATTTAAAATTAGTTTTGTAATTTGTTCCAATTGCATGAATAATTCTCTACTTATTTAATTAAATAAATGT
>Ga0325402_1003661_pt1 | contig 13958 bp, 12 predicted proteins | sample PopdelMetagenome_22_FD_207212 | JGI IMG/M metagenome (GOLD analysis project Ga0325402, IMG submission 207212) | Populus deltoides microbial communities from Bellville, Georgia, United States - Xylem-PdKOR-R3 | ecosystem: Host-associated > Plants > Phyllosphere > Stem > Wood/Secondary xylem... | reverse complement strand
CTTTTTCAACACTTTGATCCTTGTTTTTATTGAAATTTACATTTAAGTTATAAAGTTGCCAAAATTGACACAAGGTAAGAAACAAAGCAATTTGCAAAACAAAAAAGAATAAAACCATGTAAAAGTCCCATTTGATCCCTTAAATCTCAATTTCTTCATATTTTCCCTGTTCTCTCGAGATATTAGTTCTTAGTCTAAATTTTTTTATCATGTTTTAGTCCCTAAAAATTAAGAAAGGACAAAGAAGGTGAGTGAATTATACAAATCAATAAATTCAATTTTAGTCTTCATGGACTCAATTCCAAGAGAAAAACTTAACGAAGGTGGTTTCTCCCATGATTATGCTCTTGAACAAGTTTTGACTTTTTTTTTTTGAAAAAATTTGTTAACCAGCATTGATTTAACAAGAACATAGTATTAAAAATAAATATCAAGAAGAAACACCAAATTTGAACTTAGAAGGGCATTTCTTTTTCTGTTTTTCGTAAAATAGCCCATCTTAGAAATAGGAACAAATAATGTTTTTATATATATATATATATATTTTTTTTTTAAATCCGGAGAGTGTTATAGTCAAATCACCAAAAAATGAGGTGATATGTAATGTCGAGACATGTCAATAAAGTTATTACTGTAATTCACCAAAAATAACTAATTAAAGTTTTATTTGAAGTATTTGGTCAGCAGAATTTAAAGAAAAAATACTTTGAAAGAGGAAAGTGAGAGAATTTTGGGAGGAGTTTGCTTTAAAAAACTCGAAAATTCCAAGAGTTTTGCAAGTTGCACGAACTGACCCAAAAGCACGAGAAAATTCTTTGAAGTTCAAACGATGATGACTGGACCCAGCCTGGAAACCCGGGAGAAATTATTTAAAACTACAGGTTTTGAACAAGTGATAGTTTATCTAGAAAAGTACTATGAGCCCATTGCATAAAAGGCCTTATTCGGCCCATAATCTGTCTAAGTATTGGCGCGCATCAAAGAGCCGTCATCATCACGTCTCTCTCTGTTTGTCACTATCTAATTTTCACGTAAACAAATACAAAAATAAACAAATCCACGGAAACAGAAATATCTAGGACTCGGTTGTCAACTCGATCCTCGAAAGGGTAATTAGCAGCTGAGCTGAGTGAGTAAAAAATCAATCCATCCATCCATCAAACCATGAGTGCAAACCTTGGATGCGTGATCGTAGCCGTTGATGGAAGCGAGGAGAGCATGAACGCCTTGAGATATGCCCTCGATAACCTCAAGCTCCGATCTCCTGCTCCCGACTCCACTGAAACCCCTGGCTCCTTCGTCATCCTCCATGTCCAATCACCACCGTCTATCGCTGCTGGCCTTAATCCCGGTGCCATCCCTTTTGGCGGACCCAGTTAAGTACTGAAACCATCTGTATTCTGCTTTCGTTACTGCTTGAATTCTAATTTCCGTTTTAATTTAATTACTTAATGGTTTTCTTGAAATGATCAATTAAGGTGGTTTGGAGGTGCCTGCGTTCACGGCGGCGATTGAAGCGCATCAGAGGAGGATCACGGAGGCGATTCTAGAACATGCCTTGGAGATTTGCCGTGAAAAGAAAGTAACTTTTTCTTTTTTGGTCATGTCATGTCAGCTTCATGAGTTGCGATCTCTATTAATTCGTTTTGCTATTCTGCTGAGAATTACTTTAATGCTCAGGTGAATGTGAAAACACAAGTGGTGATTGGGGATCCAAAGGAGAAGATATGTGAAGTTGCCGAGAATCTGCCCGCCGATTTGCTTGTGATGGGATGTCGTTCTTTTGGCCCTATTAAAAGGTAGCTAGTGCAGCTCGAGATTAATTTATTTGACAACAAGTATTTTGGAGCTACAATAACCTTTTTCGTTTTATTGATGTTGAAAATCAAATAAAGATGTCATATAGTATTGGTTCTTGTAGTTCATTAATTAAGCATATATTAATCCTGGTGGTAATTTTGACGATTGAGAGTGAGTTACGCATGGGCAACTTTACTGATATGACTGCACCCAGTGCAACCCGTTATTTCTAGCAGGAGTAGCATTTTCTTTAATAGTTATTTTGGACAAAAAAGCTAAGGATTACAAATGTGGGCTCATTAATAATAGCCATTCATGCATCCATTTAACCAACCCTCAAATGATTTTGTTTTCCCAATAAATAGATATATGCACAAGGTTTCTTGTTAGTTGCTGTTTGAGTTACTTTTTAGATGCTAGCTACTGAACTTTTCATTTCGATTAATTGTTGGAATTTTAAATACATTCATTTGCTTTTTTCTCGATTTAACCATGTATTTGAAAATTTGATAGACCGTCAAGCAACAAAGCTTGGTCAGTTTTTATTTTCGTTTCTTTTGTAAGAACATGATCTCATTAGCTTAGACATAAAGGCATGACTGGCATGTCAATATGCTCCTTCAGAATGCTAAAATTGCTGAAGTGTTTTGTTTGTGAGCAGGATGTTTCTGGGAAGTGTAAGCAATTACTGCACCAACCAGGCACAATGCCCTGTCATAATAGTCAAGGGAAAGGACCCCTCATCGTGAACTAAACTAGGTATGCTTCTTAATACCACAGTGGAGTAATGGCAGCACTCCGTGTCTTTAATCCTTAAATTCCATGATACATGAATTTTCTGTACACTTTTCGATCATGTAACAGTTTATTTCTGTATATTTGTTCTAGTGATTCACTGATCCACAATTTATAACCACTGTGGCAACACACATAAGGTGCATAGTTTGCATTGCTGTGTTACTTTAAGTTGATATTGTCTTAAGCAGAAAAAGTTGTTTTGAAATTGAAATTTGTTTTATTAAATACTGCCCATTTCCAACTAGTTTGGGACTAGGATTATTTGAATTGGATTTGATGCTGTTCTCACTAACAGCTAACTGTTTTAGAATATTATTTCGATTGATACTTGCATGTGCCATTGAGCAGTTATTTTTAAACCTGATAATGAGTGGTTCCTCAATTTCATTAATAAATTAAACTGCATAGGTCAGTGTTTTTTTCTTCTTCCGATGGAAGGCTTCAATGGCATATGTTCTTGAAATTTCTACCAGAGAGTTTCTTGAAATTTCTTTTACAACTAAACCAGACATAATAGGTTGTTCCTCAACCTCATTCTCAAACTCATTTGGACTCATTGTATTAAGTCCTTGTTCGTTCACATTCATCCTTTTCTTGTTGTTATTGCTAGGTCTTTGTGGTAATCCAATGAGTTTGATCTTTCTACCTTTAAAAGTGAAAGAACATGAATTTGATCAACAAGAAATGGTGACATTTAAATCATATTGCGAGCTATCCTTGACATCGTGGAGCTATTGTCAGTGATGTCCCAAATGACTTCCTTTTACTGCCTTTCGGGACTTCCTTTTGCTGCCTTCAATTTTCCTTGTTGTTTTCATTGTCACTTCATTTTTTCATGACTTTTTTTACACCTTTTTTTTTTCTTTTTAAATCAAATTAAAAGAAAGAAGAGTGCAACTAAAAAAACAACCAGGACTTTATAGAAAAGTAAAATAACAAGGAAGACTTCTAAAACTACTCCTTCTTCACCCCTCTTTCAAAATCTGATTTGTTGTGCTGGCTGTCTGTTCGCTGGTTTGTTGCTGTTGTTAAAGAAATCAAAATTGCCACAGCTGGTTGAGGGAAATGGTGTGTTGGCATGGATGTCTGGTGGTCAAGGTTGAAGGCGTTGTTGTTTGGCTTGAAGTCTGCAAAAGTGCTATTGGTTTGTTGCTGCTATTCCAGGAAGATAGTCTGTTTTTCTTTTCTTTTTGTTAAAGATTTGATTCAAGGAATCTGAAGCTCCTCACCTCTGTTTCTTTCTCTCTTTTTCTCTAGCAATCGAGGCATTTGAAATCCCTAATTTCGAAGCCCTCAAATTTGATAGAATCTCAATAACTTTGTTGGTCTCCTGGGAAAACTTTTAATTGTTTATTGAAGGGGACTATAGACACAGAAAAATTTGTTATTGGTTTCATCTGGTGAAATCCTCCAGCCTGTGGGTGGTGAAGACTCGGATAAATTGTTGGGTAGTGGTGGGATTTGTTGAACTGGGTGTTCTGGTGATCAAGAGCTGCTGGGTTTGACAATGTGATGTGATTTTGCAGTGTTAGGTGGCGTGAATCGGGTCTTTAAATGAGGTCGGTTTGGCTGCTGGTGTTAGACTGATTTGGTGGTGGCTGAAATTGGTTTTGTGGTAGTGGGGGTGGCTGTTATGGTGGCTGATTTGGTATGATCTTGTTGTTAGCTGTGTGGGGAAGATGAATAGTGGCTACAATTTTGGGGCAAAATTGATTTAAAGGTGTTTTGTTTTTTTGTTTTTTTTTAATTTTTTTATAGATTTTGATAGTAAACTGGAAAAAGCAAAAAAAGAAACTCTTTTTTTCATACTGCTACATTTTTTTTCCCGGTTGATGAAAGCTTCCCACAAAATCTAGGTTTTTTGAACAAGATTGAATGTCAGGAATTTGAACAAGCCCATAGATTGTTTAATTGTAAGAACAATTAAAAGGTCATGTTCTGGTATCAAAGCTGATGTGGGACAAGAAGAAATTTGAAGTTAAAGAAGAAAGAAAAGAAGTAGCTAAGAAGTTAAAGAAAGAAAAGGAGAGGCTGAACAAGAGAAAGAATAGGGGTTGGAAAAGTCACCAACTTTGCAAATTTTATTCAATTCAGAAAAAATTATCTGACATTTAGAAAAATAAAATACAAATATTAAAACTCTTGCTACATCAAACAATTGAGTTTATAGCTCCATAAATAAAATATCCAACAATAATTATCAAGCTCAATAAATAAAGTCTAGTAAAAAACCTCAACTAAAAGTTAAAAAAAATTAAACAAAAAACATAAGTTATAGCTTAATTTTTCATCGGTTTGGATTAACTTTCACCATCTATCATCATACAAGTGGTTATGTCTGAGTCTATCGTCAATCAAAATTTTCTTAGAGTGCCATTGTTATCCTTGACCACTATTGTCCTATTGTTGGCTGCAGATTATTGTGGATGTGATTGGAAAGAGTTTCAACTAGTGGTGTTGTCCTTCACTCTGTTCCATATATTTTGCGAGTGATTTTGGAGGAAAATCTTGGTGGTGGGGCACGGAGCCTTTCGTGTTTGCACTGTTGCCGGGTGCATATTAGTGTTCTGTTGTGTAATCATTTTTATAAAATGCCGCCTTTTGTATTCTTTGACAGGCATTGTTGTATTCATTATAGTCTAGGAAATTGATTAATTTCCTCAACCGCGTGTGGATGCTTGAGTGCCAACTTCTCTGTGTTTCTACTTTCCAGTGGTGCTTTGATTTTAAGTTTCATACGCTGTCATACGTGAACTGCGGCTTTTACGTTGCATAATAAGATTTCCAAACCCCTCCCTCATTTCTATCAAATAATTTGAGTTCAACAATCTTTCTCAGTTCCAAATTCATGCTATGAAGCGAAAAATCCTTGCTAGCGCAGAATGGTTGCGCAGTTTCTGCAATAAATTTCATGAATTTTGCTGCGAGGTTTCAATTTCACCAAGAGTTAGGGCCTTGGGGCCATCATTTGATGCGTTGGTTTAAGAAATTGTTTTAGGTGTGCTTAAAGCAGGATGCAAAAGGGCAGCGTGATTCTATTTAGCTTGGGGGTGTGTATTAGTGATGGCTATGATCCATACCCAAACATCTGATCAATTGGCTTATTGGTTTTAGAAAGGAGAAATCCCTTAAATGGGTTATCACAGAGGCAAAATGGTCGCTGGTGATCGTTGTGTAATGATAAGGATGAGCTACGCCGGAAGACATGCAAAAGTTGCTTGATTAGCTTTGGCCATTAGTGATTGCATCCCTCTAATAATTCTAAAGATTATTCCCTTTTTAGCTACTAGAAAAAACAGAAGAATTGACGAGTTTGGCAGCATTCTGCTCTGTCTACAAGCCGACAATTTTTCATTCGATTCAACGCATTTAAACAGGGAAGCCTCGTGAATTTGGCGGGGACCCACACAAATCATCCAGGACTTGACAGGGAGCTGTCTTCGTCCATGTCATCTTGCTTTATTCAAGGTTGTCTTTTGCACAGTGTGGAAAGCATTTTCCTTGTATATTTGGGGCTTCCATCCGTTTTTCTTCAACTCATAAAACTGCCTCAGGTTCTCTTGCACTGGATAGACAAATTGTTTTCCAGGGAGATCGGAGGTGCCTTCATAAAAAAACATTTGCAAGTGTCCTCCTTACGAGGGGGGGGAGGTGCCATGTTTCCAAGCTGACGGACCGTTTGCATGCAGGGCTTGGTTAATTGACAAAAAGATCCTTGTACAAGGACTCCTAAAGGTTCTGGCTACAGCTAACGCAGTCGTCAGACATTTTAAACAATTGATGAATTTTGGCACTCATTAGTTGGCACAAAAATGAATATACTTCTCTTTCAAGCCAATTCGATGTCCTATTAGGCCGTACCTGACCACAAATTAACTAATAAGCATTTGAGAACGTTTTATCAAGTATTCCAAAAAGCTATATTAATTCACATGTGAGCAGAAAGCTTCCAAAATTGATTTCTAATCAGGATAACAGATCGAGACTCAAATTATCATCAAATGCTGTTAAAATAACACAGAAGGAAAGGTTTCTGGAAATATAAAACGAGTTTTGACACAAAAATAACAAATAAGAGGCAAAAGACCGTATTAATAAATCTTTAATACACTATTCTACTGGTTAGACTGCCTGAGATCAGTGTACATAACTAACATACAGGGCTCTGTCACACTGTCATGAATCGGAATCTCTCATAAATCATGGCATTTTACTCTGTTTAACCTTTAAATAAATATATTGGCAGGTCCCATAAAACCCCACAACGAAAGTCTTTTTAAGACCTATGGATTTACGGGGAATTGAGACCGATGGACATGGCTAAGTATTTTTTCCATCCTTTTAAAGTATAGTATAACATTGTGATTAGAAGATTCTATGATGTTTAAGTACTTAATACCGTGACGAAGAAAAAGAGCCTCGAATACTATGTTGTGTGTGACCATAGATTGAAAAAGAAAAGAAAGTGATCCAAGAGATTAGAACCCTTTACCTGATAGCTCGTTGATGTTTATACAGCCACAAGTCACGCCAATTTACATGAAGATAAGGATACAGAGGGAAAAATATCGTAGCACTTATCTTAAAAGCTATCATTTAAGATTATAGCTCTTAATGAATTATCGAGTAAAAAGGATAACATGCATGTCATAATGCAATTTTGTGGCCTCAATCATGACAGAAGTACGTGCGAGTATTCAATGCTTATTACCAACGATATGGAGGATAGGTATAGTAGTTTGAGTGCTATTCTATGTGTAACAATTGGATTTGAGAGTATGAGATCTATTCGAAGAGATACGTGTATATATAGTCCATCGAGGAGAGACATGTAGCCAATCTACCGTGGAGAAAGGTTAGTTCAGAGGACGTGTGGTTAGTCCGCAGAGGGGGGCACAAGGTTAGTTCGGGGGGTGCATGGTTAGTCTCCTAAGGGGATATTTGCAAGGTGAGTTTTTGGGATACGCTACCAATCTACTTAGAGGGATGTGTGATCAGTTTGCCGAGAAAATATAAAGTCAGTTTACAGAAATATGTGATCGGTCCTAAAAATAAAATATAAGGTTAGTTCGAAGATGCGTGACCTTAAGGAGAATACGAGTTTAATATGGAGATATTGTTTTATTAGTCCCATCATCCATAAATCAAGGTAGCTGCGGAGGAGAGATAGGTTAGATATTAGGCATATAACTTTTAAGGTGCCGATGGGGAAGTGCTCTGTAGTTTGGGGGACCAGTTTTTACGGGAAAGTCTTTGCAAGCCCGTGACCGACCGCATCCCGTGCAATTGGCCCATTGCGGACAAGAATCTTTATCATCATCGGATTGATCCTGACCCTCCCAAAAGAGGTCGATTCACGAGATGCTCTTAGAGCCACCTTGCATTTCCAGGCTGCCTGCCTTCATTTTCACTTGAGCACTCGACTAATAATGACACTAATTGATGTGCAAGTAAGACGTATCTCCTCTTACACGCGGGGAGTATAGTTTAATTGACGAGGCTTGAATTTTTTTTTTTTGAGGTGACTAGTTTGATTATTATAAATTTTAGAATCTTGAAGGATCAGTGAAATGAACATATATTAACCCGGATAGCCGCGTTTAAAAAATAAAATATACCTCCTCTTCCCCAAGTTTAATTCACCGGAGCATTAAAGCTCAGCTGTCCACCACTTATGACCCGTCAGTTTATTTGTAGCCTTCTAAAAGAGCCCCAGAGTGATCAAATAAAAAAGAGAAGAAGAATACAACTCGTAAATTTTATTTATAAGAAGGCTAGCTTTGTAGTTTGCCTCCAAGTTGGAGTTCTTTATTATCTACATCTTGGCTCATTGTGATAATTTTGGGAGCTATAATTAACACGTTCGGATGGCCCCAACTGGACCCCAGATCATGCTGCTTGATGATATGAGCCAAAGATCTGTCCTACCTGGACTAACCTGGTATCGCATTGCAATAATTACGAGGGTGTTTCAGTAATTTAAACCCTCCCAGAGCCTCACTGCATATATGTTCATGCATATCACTTCCACCCATGCACACACAACAACAATCTTACCTTGTCCGCTGTTCCTTCAGCTCAGAGTCCATAGCAATGGACTTCCCTCACTGTGCTGCTACATTCTTTTTGTTTGCCCTTCTATTCTCGACTACTAAAGCTTTAGATCCTTGTGCCACCCAGTCAGACACCTCTGATCTCTCTGTCATTCCCATCTATAGTAAATGCTCACCTTTTGTTCCGCCCAAGCAAGATTCATGGGTCAACACGGTCATCACCATGGCCTCAAAAGACCCAGAAAGGCTCAAATATTTATCAACGTTAGCAGACCAAAAGACCACTGCAGTCCCAATTGCCCCGGGTCAGCAGGTCCTAAAGATTGCTAACTATGTGGTCCGGGTCAAGTTGGGCACCCCGGGTCAACAAATGTTCATGGTCCTTGACACCAGCAACGATGCTGCATGGGTACCTTGCTCAGGGTGCACCGGGTGCTCGAGCACCACATTCTTACCCAATGCCTCTACGACTCTTGGGTCACTGGACTGTTCTGGAGTCCAATGCTCCCAAGTCCGTGGATTTTCCTGCCCAGCTACCGGGTCCTCCGCTTGCCTTTTTAACCAATCTTACGGTGGAGACTCCTCCTTAACAGCTACTCTTGTGCAAGATGCAATAACATTAGCCAACGATGTAGTTCCAGGTTTTACTTTTGGATGCATTAACGCAGTCTCCGGTGGGTCAATACCACCCCAAGGGTTATTGGGTCTGGGCCGTGGACCCATCTCGTTAATATCTCAAGCAGGGGCGATGTACTCGGGTGTCTTCTCTTATTGTCTACCCAGTTTCAAGAGCTACTACTTCTCAGGTTCTCTCAAGCTCGGCCCTGTTGGTCAACCCAAGTCCATTAGGACCACCCCGCTTCTACGAAACCCCCACCGCCCATCCCTATACTACGTTAACCTAACTGGAGTTAGCGTGGGCCGGATCAAAGTACCAATTCCCTCTGAACAACTTGTTTTTGACCCAAATACCGGAGCAGGGACCATAATCGACTCCGGTACAGTCATAACCCGATTTGTCCAACCCGTTTACTTTGCCATCCGCGATGAGTTTAGAAAGCAAGTGAATGGCCCAATCTCAAGTTTAGGTGCCTTCGACACATGCTTTGCTGCAACAAATGAAGCAGAAGCACCTGCAATAACGCTACACTTCGAGGGCTTGAACTTGGTCTTGCCCATGGAGAACAGCTTGATACATAGCAGTTCTGGGTCACTAGCATGCTTGTCTATGGCTGCAGCACCAAACAATGTGAATTCAGTGTTGAATGTTATAGCCAATTTGCAGCAGCAGAACCTTAGGATTATGTTTGACACGACCAATTCCCGTTTGGGAATTGCCCGTGAGCTATGTAACTAGAATTCTGTTCCTTTTTCCTAATTAGCGTTTGCTGAGTTATGTTTCTTTGCAAAATAGGCCGTGCTGAATAATTAAACAGGACACGTCCTGTTGCCATAGAAGCTGTGTTGTATCATAGATTAAGGTTTTGTTTAATTATGAAAACAAAATGAGAGTGGTAATTGTATTGATATGAATTAGGATTTATCCTATATATATGTGTGCGTGTGGTTTGGAGAACTCTGCTTTCAAATGAAAATGGAAAGGCCCTTCAAACTGTTTTGGAACACCCCATCTCAATCTCATTGTTGATCGAATATTCAAATAATTTACAATATGCTCGTAACACCCCCGCAAGTTAAAAATATTTAATATCAAACGCACAAACGACATGAAAAAAAAAAAAAACAATAGTACACAAATTGCAACATGTTAATTTAAATTGGTCTCCCTTTTCTTTTTTCGATCTTGTTCGTCGATCAACCCCACCACTGGTGCACTGCAACACCCTCATCCCTTAGCTTTCCATACAATGCTAAGCATTCCCAGTAGGTCTTTTTGCTGCCATTCCCATTCCTTCGTGGCTTGCACTCCAAGAAAAGCTCATCCACTAACCTTATTGCCTTGCTTTTCACCATCTCCTCCACCACTTCCGCCTCTGCCTTCATCACCACATACTCTTCCCCCTTCACATTATGTTTCAACCAATCTGACATCCCAACTTCTTCTACCTGAGGCACCTGCTTCCCTGACGATTGCTCTGTCACTGTCTCAATCTTGTACATTTCGAAATCAAGATTTCTTGTAGGATAATTCTTAGCGAACCATCCATTACCACTTCCACCTTCTTTCTCTGGCAACCCCACATCAATGAACACACGACGAGGATAACTTTCAAGTGAATCACCCATTAAGTCTGGCAGATATCTTGTCTTTTTCAGGTATCTGCTCGATTTACCCGATGCTGCCCGCGGAGGTTCCAGGAGAACATCTTCCAGGTTCTCTAGTGCTGCTTTCTTTGCCTCGTTGGCATGATATCCTAGAAGCCGCCTTTGAGTGATCAAATTAGCATCCCCATTTCCTGTTTTCCTCATGGCCAAAATATTAGCGGCCTGAAATCTCCTGAGATAAACTATTTTGTAATTGAAAGGCTTGTCGAATGCAGAGGAAGGATCATTGCTTAATTGAACAACCGCAACGCCACCAACTTTGAGAGTCCGGTCAATGAATTCTGAGGTCGTCTGGAAGTCATCATAGATGAAGGCAAAGTCGAGTGCTTCTCCAGGAATTGAGCGTTGTCGATCCAAATTAGCAGCAGAGACGATTTTTGTATCATTGACATTGAGGATCTCAGAGATGTGAATGGCATTACCAATGCCATTGCCATTGCCACTGCTAACAAAAACTGCATTGTCCCCCGTTTTAAGTAGCCCCTCGTTTGCTAAATCATGGATAAGTAAAGGCAAGACCTTAGCATCGAATAAATTGGGATCAGATTCAGGCTCAAGAATAGGTGACCCAGAGGATATAGAAGCATCGGAAAGCACTGTTCTCAACAAGGGGAATGTGGCAAAGATCAACGCCAACAGCAAAGATTGTGCGAGAAGCCTCAAGGCCCTAATGTTAGGGAGCTTGATGATCACGTATTTGTCGCCATAAAAATCAATGCTTTTGGTATGCAAGGGTAAGTGCCTGTCTTTCTTGAGGTTTTTGGATTGAAATCGTTGTATAAATTGAATTGCCATAATTGCAAAAATTGATTATGGCAGAAACAATATTTCAAAAAAAAAAAAGGCTGATGAAGTTGGCTAAATATTGAACGTGAATGGTTTCTACGAGAAAATCAAGCTACACGCAGGAAGGAAGAAATCAAAATCACCTTAAAGCAAGATGTCTAATCAATTAAATATCTAAGGTAAATAACGGGAGGGAGAGCAGCAAAACAAGAACTTAGCGAGTACAAAACCTGGCGGCGGTGTGATTCCCACCCACGAGGGCCACACGGGTGCTTTGTATTCTAGACCAAAGTAACATCAACTGCCTTAACCGCTGCACCTCCATTTCTTAATTTTTCATTTTCAGATCGATTATTTATTCCTTCTGCCACTGATTAACCTTCTCGTGTTAACACATCAGCGACACGTTATCTGCAAACACCCTTAACCATCGATCAAGAATTTAATGGAGGGACGGAGACAGTTTCTTTTTTGTTTTTTTTTCCTCCTACAGGGAATTCTTTGAGTTGGAGTGCTCGGGATTTGTGAATGGAGAGAGAAGAGAATATAAGGAAGAAAAAAATAGGCGTGTGAAAAGGGGTATGCCAACAACGTTGTAATGGTAAAAATGGTTGGTGTCACGAGAAATGAGTCTAGCCATTGCTGCAGTCTTAGTTTGTTTCTGTTGCTATAATTTCCTTCTGATCTCCTTTGGAAGCGCTGAGCTTCGGCTGTCAACATTGGATTAACTTGTGTAACCACTCCCTGTTCTTCCCTTTTTTTTTCTTTTTTACTATAATTTTATACGATGGAGCGCTGGTTGCATGCATGGCTGGAAGTCTAGAAGATCATTTTTGTCATTGAATTAAAGTTGGAGGTGACCTATTAATTTCTCATCAACATCTGTTTAAGAACTCCCACGGCACGTGTACATTTCAAGCTGCTAGCTATTTAACAATTTGATTCAATAACCATGTCTTTAGTAATAATTAATTGAGTCACGATATATATATATATACACACACACATCCATAGCTTTTTATAGATATTATGCGGCATAACAGAATTTTTAAATTTACACTTTGATTTTTTAATTGATATCTGTTTTAACCATCATAATAAGTTTTTGCTTTAAAACAATGTTTTTAATGAAAAGAGAAAAAAACATGTTTTCATGAATTAAAAAAATATATGAATAAGATAATTAGGTTTTTTTTTATTATCGTTATAGTTTTTTTTCTAATTTTTATTTGATTATTGTTGTTTTTTATTCAATGAACAATGCTGCTGGTAATTTATGTTTATCAAAAAAAAAACATGAATCAAAAAAGATAATTTTAATAAAAAAAAAATATATTTCTCCTTTATAATTTTATTCATTATTTTTATATAAATATCTATTTTATTATCATATGTAAATATCTATTTTATTATCATATGATCTAGATCAAGGGAAGCTAACCTAATTTGATATAAATCAATCTAAAATATAGTCATTTCAAATTTCTTTTTATAAAAACATTAAGTTAATGATGTTGTTGAATTCTTTTAAAAAAGATCAAATTAGTTTTTAATTATACGACCAGTTGCTTCGCGCGGATTTCATAACCCTGCTGTGTAAAAATGAAATATGCATTTGAAATGCATGCCCCAATTATTATATATATCATGAGCAATAAAGAAATGGAGCCAGAAATCTCTTTTTTTATCCAAGAGAGGGTCTTACTAGTTTGCATGGTCCGGTCATTGATCTATAAAATTTCTATAATAAAATTAGATATGTTGCTAGTATACTTCTCTATCTATGATGCTGCTGGTTACTGAATATACAAAATATATGAGGAATCCAAATCTTTTTGACGTGCAGAAAAAATAAGTGTATATATATAAAAAAAAAAGGTAATATTTTAAATATTTTGGGTTAATTCCTGACATCGAATTAACTTTCACTCCTATTTTTTTTTAAAATTAAATTGAGGCTGGAGTACATGTCGCTATATTAACTTGCCAGAATTAACCAAGTTTAATAATATTTCCGAGTTAGTTAGTATGCACATTTACAGCACACACATATCGACTTTTATATGCGCTGAATCTCTTACATAAAGTGCCAAATGTTAAAGCATTGTAGCTGCTTGGCATGGTTGACGTGAAAAACATTCAATAATTATCGAAGAGACGTTCTTTTCAATTCCATGTTAGTCCCCAGCTATGCCAGCGATCCTTGATCCCTCCCAAGGGTTGTGTTCTCGTGAT
>Ga0325402_1003660_pt1 | contig 13960 bp, 14 predicted proteins | sample PopdelMetagenome_22_FD_207212 | JGI IMG/M metagenome (GOLD analysis project Ga0325402, IMG submission 207212) | Populus deltoides microbial communities from Bellville, Georgia, United States - Xylem-PdKOR-R3 | ecosystem: Host-associated > Plants > Phyllosphere > Stem > Wood/Secondary xylem... | reverse complement strand
AACTCCATGTTTATGCTACATTTGTAGAAAGGAGTGATGCATGGTACAATAATATGTACTATGTGAATGACTCAATTAAGACAAAGAGCAAGAAAGTACATGCCTTGTGATTCTATCAAGGAGACAACGATCATCCTTTCACTCAGATAATAATGACAACATTTTTAGATATATATATATATATATATTCTCATTTCATTCCATTAATGAAAAAAAAAAACCCACTATAGACCGTATCTACAAATCCAGAATATAATTAAAAACATTTTATACAAAAACCAAAGTTAATTATATTATTTTATAAATCAAGTAATAACATATCGTGGAAAATAGGTGGGGTGTCTGAGAGATGTTTTATACACACACACACTTTCTAATTTCAAAATTCTTAATTACTATGCAGTACAATTTATTAAATTTCCCTAGAAAATATATCTTTGAAATTATTTAAAACATAATTTTAATTAACATATAAAGTAAAATCATAACATCTTATATCATTGAAAGCAAAATAATTGTATTTTATAGCCTGTTTGTTTACTGTAAAGTAATTTTTTTTAAAGTGGTTTTCATGAAAAGTAAATTATTTTTTGATATTTGATAGTGTTATTAAAAATGAATTGGAAAATAATTTTCAATGTTTGGGTCATGTCATGAAAAATAAGTTGCAAAATAATTTATATATGTTTTAATTTTTTTAAATTATTAAAAGAATAAGGATCAAACCTAACATATGAAAGACAGATAATGAAATTGAAAAAAATAATTTAATTTCATAAATTATTTTAAATAAAATAAATAGCATAAAAAGTATGACCAAATTTAACAAATAAAAAAAGTTAGAAGATGATAAAATTAAAAAAAATCTAATTTTATAAATTATTTTAAATAAAATAAATACCAATTAAGAATTAGGACAATATATAATAGATAAAAAAATTCAATTAAGAAAAAAAAGAAAAAAAATTATAACTAAAGTTGATATAAAAATCAAATTTTAAAGGATAAAATAAAAAAATAAATATAAAAGGATTGAAAATAAAATATATAAAAATTAAAAAATTAAAAATAAAATTTGATATAATAAATAAATAATAAAATATTTTTTTATAATATTTAAAAAATATATCTCATCTAGAATAAAATAAAATAAAAAAAACGTGGAATTGTACCTGTCATTTTTTTCTGCGTGGTCAAATTATTCGGAGCACTTCACTTATTTGCCCTACATAGGATCCGAGCTGACCAATGCCATACATCACCATGCTCCTCCCGGCGTGGGTCGGTCTACTTTTTCAATTTGAAAAAGGTTTCATACCCATGTTTAACTTAGGATTGACTTTTAATCCGGTAATCAAGGAAGTAATCTAGACCAACATTTATTTATTTTTTTACCATAAGAACACCCATTACCTAATTAACCACTCTAATTAACAAGATTATTTAGTATAGTAATTAATGATTCTAAACAAATCATTAATGTTTCTAAGTAGTAGCTAAGCTAGCACATGGGATATGTTATTTTTCAAGAGCTTGTTTCTTTTATATATTTAGCCACACAACAAATAACAACTCTCCTCTCCTAATGGTCTATTCTTTCCATTTCTGTCATCAACAATGCTAATAAATCTTATTTAATGGATCTTATTAATTATAGACCGTAACTAATGGGATTTTATTTGTTATATAGATATGGGATGGTTCAATTACAAGGTTAAAGAGTTTTGATTAAATTTATTAAATCCAATTTAAAACGCAGGCCATGGGTTGTTCATTAATTGTGTAGATTAACTCGAATCAACTCAAATAATTTAGTTTTAATATTTTTTTAAAAAAATCAAATCAAATTTTTATTTTAACCGAATTGACCTATTAAGTCAATCCTATTTGATCTAACCAACTTCAATCTAATTTATTTTAAAAACTCAGTTAAGATCATGTCTTGAATTATTATTGAGCTGGGATGGGTTTCAGAACAATGGTTTGATTTGTTGCAAAATGCTTCTCCAAATCGGCTTCAAGGGTATTTTGGTGAGGAAACCTCCAAAAAAAAAAGAGACAAAAATCCTTCTCAAAGTACGGCGCTGATTGTTGTCAATCTATTTCCACCTCCAAACTTCCTATAAATACCATCTTTAACGGCTTCAACTTCCCCATCACAGCTCTCTTTCTCTCAGTTTCCACCGCTGATCACTTGCATTAACTCATATCATTCTATGGCATCCCTTCCACTTCCAATGAGCCCTCTTCTCCTTACCCTTCTTTCCATCATTTTCCTTGCCTCCCCTTCAGCAAAGGCAGCACAATTTAGTGTGTTGAGTTATGGGGCCAAGCCTGATGGAAAAACTGACTCAACCAAGGCCTTTGCTGCTGCTTGGTCACAAGCATGTGCCTCTACAGGGCCAGCCACAATCTCTGTTCCTAAAGGGAGTTTCTCTCTACGTCAAGTGAAGTTTCAGGGTCCTTGCAAGAATAATGCTATCTTGGTACGTATAGATGGTACCCTAGTCGCTCCATCAAATTATGGGGTCCTTGGTAGTGCAGAAAACTGGCTAATCTTTGAGCATGTTAATGGGGTTACTCTATCTGGAGGGACTCTTGACGGTCAAGGTGCTGGACTGTGGTCTTGCAAGAACTCCGGCAAGGGTAATTGCCCCAGGGGCGCAACGGTACTATGCTAATCACATGCATGCATGACATAATTATCTTACAATTTTGGTCTCTGGACTAAAGTTAAATACATAATCTATTCTTAAAGTCTTAAATCTTTTTATTGTGCAGTCACTTGAATTTTCCAATTCAAAAAACATTGCAATCACCGGATTGGCATCATTAAATAGCCAAATGTTCCATATTGTCATCAATGGCTGCCAAAACGTCAAATTGCAAGGAGTCAAAGTCTCTGCTGACGGAAACAGCCCTAACACGGATGGCATTCACGTTCAATTATCAACCGCTGTCACCATCTTGAATTCTAGGATTGGAACAGGTGACGATTGTGTATCTATCGGCCCCGGCACGTCTAATTTGTGGATTGAAAATGTAGCATGTGGACCAGGCCATGGAATCAGGTAATTAAGAAAATATCAGTCCAGTAGTCATCAGCTATACATTCATATCAATTATCATGAGCACATGATGTCTGATTTGTTGCTAATTCTGGGAACTGAATATAAAATAACGTGTGCATGCATGGTCGATGTAGCATTGGAAGTTTGGGCAAGGAGTCCCAAGAGGCTGGTGTGCGAGATGTTACAGTCAAAACCACTACATTTACGGGTACTGAAAATGGACTGAGAATTAAGACTTGGGGAAGGCCTAGCAATGGTTTTGCTACAAATATTCTTTTCCAACATGTAGTCATGAATAACGTCAAAAATCCCATTTTGATAGACCAAAACTATTGCCCCGGCAACAAGAATTGCCCTGGCCAGGTACGTCAAATCTACTGCCTCTATACTCTTTCTTTTCATCAAATTATGAAAGTAAGATTAACATAAAATATACTTGAATCTTTCTACTAATTTCTTGTGCATTAAACAGGCTTCTGGTGTGAAAATCAGCGATGTGACCTATCAAGACATTCATGGAACATCAGCCACTGAACTTGCGGTGAAATTTGATTGTAGTAGAAAATATCCGTGCACTGGGATTAAATTGCAGGATGTGAAGCTCACTTACGAAAATAAACCCGCTGAAGCATCATGTAGCAATGCTGGTGGAGTTGCTTCCGGCATGGTTCAGCCTACTAGCTGTTTGTAGGAGTCTAAAGATGAACTAGTTGACTAAGCAGTAACGAAGAAATCGTAATATTCCTATGGGAAAAGAAAAAAAAACAATGTAGTGAGCAAAGTATAGCTCATTGAGTCGAAGTTTATTGCTTGAGCCTGAGGCAAGTTTGTGCCCGACCTTTGCAATTATAGTTGTAGTGAAAACTAAAATTTCCAAACTACTACAGTTTGGTTATTTCTTGTAACTTTTTATTTGATATTTATGGGAGTTATATTCTCTACTTTATTATATACGATATAACCTAGATAAATTAGTAACTTTGATTAATTACATAATAATCTTGTTCAATCATTATTTAAATTTGGAGTTTAAATCATTGTTTTAATACTCAACCTAATTCAAGAGGTTGACTATGATCCAGATCTGGGATGAATTGGGTTTTAAAATAAATAATGAGAGAATTTAACTTTGTGTGACATGATTAAAAATCCTTGTTGACCCGTAACCTGGTCATTCCGAGAAAAATTCGATCAAAATCTGTTGAATTTTTTTAAATTATTTTAATAATATTATCTTTAATTTTTTTATAAAATAAAAAAAATAAATTAACCTGGATTAAGTTATTTTAACCTAACCAGAGACTGATCAATTTTTTAAAAGATTAAATAATGAAATAACTCAATTAAATAATTTCAATTTTTTATAGACTCAAATGATAGCTAGTACCTATGCTTCATTAGGGTCGTTAGTGCCATTGAAACAAGAGACCAAAAAAACAAGCTGTTAGCTGTATCTCTTAACACGCCGCCGATACAAGCCCGCCCTCCCGGGTTTACTATTGGAAGCTCCATCCACTTTCCATTTCAAGACACCAGAAGGTGGATCAGTTCCCTACTTTCGGGAATATTTAACAAAAAATAAACCCCTGGATTCATGTATTCATACCAATCTCTCCTCAGATGTTGGGAAAAGATGAACCTGGGAAAGTATGTTTATAAGATGATCATACAAGTCTACTTCATCAGTCTGAAATTCTCTCCTTCATGGTAAGTTCCAAATCACCCACATCAGCAATCCAGCCATCCTTCTTGCTAAAATGACTATAAACAGCCTAGGGAATAAGTTCCTCAGGCTCAGATTTTCCACCCAAATATCACTCCAAAAATAAACTCAAACACCATTACCAGCATCAAAACAGATACTTTCGATCCTTAAGAGCAATGCCAGCTACTAATGAGTACAAAAAAACAAAAAGAAACAATGTCTTTCCAAATAGGAGACAAATTATGATAGAAAAGTAGCAATCCATTATAAAAAGAAACAATGTGTTAATGTGTATTATCAGATCAAACACTGAGAGATAGGAAGAGAGATGGGAGAGATGAGAGATGAGAGATCAGACTTGTTAATCTTCTTCTTCTATTTTCATTAACTGACTTTTACGAGATAGTTATATATATACAGCTGTAAATAACAATTTAACAGCTTCATATAACTAACTCTCTAGCTAGCTAGCTAACTAACTATTTTATTAAGATCATAACAAGTGTCACAATCTGATGCACTATACTCTAACATCTCCCCTCAAGATTAGGCTCATGAGGAACCAAGCCTGAGATTGCAGCAATGAGTACGAAACAGAGGACCACTCAACCCCTTTATGAGAATGTCAACAAACTGCTCTTATGAGGATACAAACTGCACTAAGAGTTGTTTTCGTGAAACTCTTTCGCGAACAAAATGCACATCTACTTCAATGTGCTTGGTCTTTTGATGTTGAACATGATTAAAGGACAAGGCAATGGCAGACAGATTATCATAGAAAAGAATAGGTACATGAGGTAGTGAAATGTGCATAAATGTTAATAACTGTTTGATCTAATCCACCTCAGCTGAGGTAAAGGATAAAGTACGATATTCAGCTTTTGTTAATGATCTGGAAATTGTTTGTTGCTTCTTAAAGGACCACGAAATGGGATTGTTACCCAAAAAGATCACCAAACCAGTAGTAGATCTTTTGTCATTAGGATCCCCTGCCCAATTAGCATCACTAAAAGCCTTTAACTGCAAATCTCCTCTAGTATATGAAATACCAAAATGCATCGTGCCCTTTAGATACAGTAATATACGTTTAACTGCAGTAAAATGAGACACCATAGGATTCTGCATAAACTGGCAAACTCGATGCGCAGAAAAGGCAATATCAGGCCTTGTAAATGTTAAGTATTGTAGAGCCCCTACAATACTGCGATACACCTTAGGATTGGAATAAGGTTCCCCATCCTCTTTGAGTAGTCTATGATAAGGAAGACATGGAGTATCACATGGTTTCGCATCAACTATTTTAGATTTAATCAACAAATCCTCAACATATTTGGATTGTGACAGAAATAGACCAGTTAGAGTTCGAGTGATTTGTTTGCCTAAGAAATAGTGAAGTGATCCTAAATCTTTGATATCAAATTCAGTAGTAAGAGCTTTGATAACCTGTATAATTGGCACCAAACGCATTTCCTGTTATAATAATATCATCCACATAGAGAAGCAGCACCACAATCTCATGACCAAATGCTTGACAAACAAGGATGAATTATAGTATATGGTTGCAAAACCCAAGGAAGGTAGAAATTGAGTAAACCGATCATTCCAGGCATTAGGCGCCTGTTTTAACCTATATAGAGATTTATACAGTTTACACACTGTTGCTACCCAATTTTTGACCCATGTTTTGATAAATTTTCAGAAAAATTCAAAAATAGCGAAAATCATTGAAAATCCAAAAAAATATATTTTTAATACATTTGCATCGTTTTTAGCATTTTTAGCATCGTCTCAAAAGAATTTAAATTTTCAAAGATATTTGGAACGCGTTCAACTTTTAACGCATTATTTTTAATCATTGATTTTCCTCATTGAGTCGATGTTGATATTGCTCGTTTTCAAAAAAAGACAAAAAAATAAGAAAAATCAAAATTTATAAAAAAAAAGTTGAGGGACCAAATTTTGAGGCCCAAGCAACATTTTGCCTATGAATAGTAGCCTTCAATACACACAATGGGGAGGGGGGATTTTGCAAAATAGAGAAAAACCACAAAAAACCCTAAACCACAAAAACCCTAAAAGCCACACTTCTTTCTCCTCCCTACCCGGGCAGCCACTCACAGCCCCTGTAAAAAAATATTCAGAGCGAACAGGGGCGGCCGGAAGACTCCTTTTCCCTGCTCACAAAGGCCGGCCGCCCCCCCGCTTCACTTTCAAACCCCATTTCCAATCATCTTCTCCAAGCCGCCGCTCCCTTGGAAAACAAAACCATCACCGAACACCCTCCTCCCTTGCTCTCTGCCAAGACAAACCAGACCAGCCTCCCCTCACAAATCAGCCTCCACACCGTTCCCCATCTTCTTTTCCTTTTCCAAGCAACAACACAGAGCTCCTCCCTTTTGATTTTCTTCTCCCCCACAGCAGCCGGCAACAAACCCAGCTTCTCCATAACCGAGAGCAGCCCCGTAGCGGCTCCTTTCTTCCTCGGTCGACTACTAACAGCAACGAAGAAGCAGCACCCACGGAGCCATCAGCACCGTCCACACCGTCAGCCGCAGCAGCGCCCACAGACGCCGTCCCTTCCTCATCCGCTAGAGTTGCCCGCCTTCTTCAACCAGCAATGATGGGCCGCTCCCCGTGTAGCAGCGCCTGCCTCCTCCGGCTCCTCCTCCACAGACGCCGTCCCACATGGCCGGACCTGCAACCAGCAGAGAACAACGAAGCAGAGAAGAAGGCGAAACCAAGGACAAAGCAGACCCAAAACGGAAACAAACAGATCCGTGAACCAGAAAGAAAAAAACTAAAACCAACTGCCTTGCGTATTTTTGGGCTTTTGCAGGTGACAGTGACTCTCACCGTCGGCGCAGGGAGACAGAGAAGAGGAAGAGGTTCCCGATCCACCGGTTTCTGCCACCTTCATCGGCGGCGGAGGCGCGTTGGGCAACGCGCCGCCACTGTTCCAGTGGTTCCAGAAGGCTTCCTAACACTGTTCTGGGATGTTTTGGGTCTGTTTTGTAGTTTTAACAGTGTTTAATGTATGTTTTTTTGTTTAGTTTTGATTTTGTACAATTTTGTAGTGTCGATGTAACAAAAAAAAAAGAAAGGAAAAGAAAAGAAAAAAAAAAAGAAATATAGTGATAGTGCATGCGTGTATTTGTATTTGTTTTGTGGATGTTATTTTTTATTTTTTATAAAATTGTAAAGATTAAAGAAGAATTTAATATTTTGATTAGATCACAGTCAAGAATTATTAACTTATACGTAAGTTGTATTTCTAATATCCGATGAAAAAACAATTATTAAAACTTCTTTAAACACATCAAATTCGCGAAGCAGCTTACCTCAGGTAGGGTGTGTTAGGGGTGCTAATACCTTCCCTAACCACAACCAGTCCCTTACCCGCGAATCTCTAACAAGACCAGTACATCCGGTTTCCTAGTAGCCCGCAATCAATTACTAGGTGGCGACTCCAACAAACCAATCAAGCAAATAACGCTACAACGAAAAAAATCACCAGCCGATGCCTCGCGAATTTTCTGACGTGCGACACACACAAGATGAGGATGCTAGAAATCTTCAAAACCAGGAGGTTGGGACATGTAGACCTCCTCTTTGAGAATGTCATGCAAGAATGCATTTTTGACATCTAATTGTCTGAAAGGCCAATTGAAATGAGCAGCAAGAGCAAGAACTAACCTGACTATGGCAGGTTTCACCACAAGACCAAAAATGTCCCCATAATCCAATCCAGGTTCCTGACTGAACCTTTTACCTACTAACCGTGCTTTGTGTCTAGCAATAGATCCATCTGAGTGTCGCTTAATCTTAAAAATCCACTTGCATCCCACCAGGTTCCTGTCTGCTGGTAATGGAACAAGACTCCAGGTGCCATGAGTATGTAATGCATGAACCTCTTCCTTCATGGCCTGTAACCACACATAAACTTTGATGGCAGACTTGTAAGTAGCTAGTTCCATCAAAGACATTTCATTTGCCCCAGAATCATCAATACTTGTTAAGAGGGCCTTCCTTTTAGTAATTCCACTCTTGCTTTTGGTTTGCATTGGATGCAAGTTGAGAGGAGGAATGGACAATACAACTTGTAAATTATCAGGATTGAAACTGATATCAAGCGCCACAAGAGTTGAAGGAGAGGCTTGAATGGAAGCAGTAATGGACTGAGAACTGGGAGAAACTATAGATAACGTAGGTGTATTGTTGCTATTATGGTGAGAAGAAGAACTTGTGATAGAGGTGACAACTATATTCTCTGTAGTAACATTAGGTACAGGACGGGTGGACGGTGAACATAATGGTGATGACAGGAGTGTGGTTGAGGATGTATGCAATACGTTAGGATAAAGAAACTGTTGTTCATAAAAAATAACATGTCTAGAGATAAACAATCTCGTTGTAGGCATATGATAGAATAAATAACCTTTGTATTTGGTGGCATACCCAAGAAACACATATTTTATAGTTTTGGCCTGCAATTTGGTGTGATTATAAAGTTTGAGGAAAGGAAAGCAAGCGCAGCCAAAGATTTTAAAGTGAGTAAGAATTGGAGAAGACCCAAATAACATCTCAAAAGGAGATTTGTGAAGAAGAACAGGAGTTGACATACGGTTTATGAGGTATATAGTTGTTAAACATGCATAGGACCAGAATTAAGATGGTAATTTGGCTATTTGTAATAAGGTGATTGTGGCTTCAATGATATGTCTATGTTTCCTATCAGCTACCCCATTTTATTCAGGAGTATATGGACAAGAAAGGTGATGTGAAATGCCCTTGTCAAAAAAAAAAGTGTTTCAAACGAGTGTAAGTACACTCCCCCCCAATCAGTTTGAAGAGTTTTAACGTTAGCAGAAAATTGAGTAACAAGAAAGGAATAAAAGGCAACAAAGGTAGAGAACAAATCAGACTTATTGACTAGCGGAAACATCTAACAATATCTGGTACATTCATTTACAAAGATGGTGTAATATCTATAACCATCAACTGATATACATGGTGTAGGACCCCACAAATCAGTATGGATAATGTCAAAGGGAGTTTTAGATTTATTGTGATGCTGTGGAAAGGGTAGTTTGCTAACTTTCCCTACAAGACATGTATGACACAACATAGGGAAAAAGGTTTTGGGAACACGTATATTAGCTTTATTTAGCATCAGAGAAACAACAGTATTTGTTGGATGTCCTAACCTATGCTGCCACAAATTGGACTGAATGAGTTGGCCAAGAAACGCCTTAGCTGGAGATGTCTGTTTTGAATTTGAAGGTGCGAAGGTATGGATAGGGTATAGTCCATTAGTGCACAAGCCTCTGTAAAGGATCCTCCTTATGGCTTTGTCCTGAATCCAAAAAGAAAATACATCAAATATAAGCCAGCAATTATTGTCAAGGCAGAGTCGATGTATTGACAGCAGATTATGAGTTAATTGAGGAACAAACAACACATAATTCAATTTGAGTGGATATACAGATGAATTAATGGTAGAATGACCAACATGAGATACTTTCAAACCTTCATCATTTGCAGTGTGAATTGTGTCAGCTGTAGGATATGGTGAGGCCAATGTCAGATTAGTCAAATCTACCGTCATATGATTGGTGGCACCAGAATCAGTGAGCCACTTGAGAGGAACCTAAAGAATTGGATGATGGAGATGTAGAGTTAAGCATTGTGTGCATGGCTTGCATAGGAGGTTGTTGTTCTTGAAACTGAGAAGATGTGAATGATAGATATGGTGAAGGAGCTCGATATGAAGTATACTGCAGATTTTGTGGTTGTATGGGATAAGAGGTCTGTAAAGAATAAGCAACAATGACATGCACCCCAATGTAGTTTGGGCCCTTGTCATTATAGAAGCAATACCAGGTGGTATGATTATTTCTACCACATATGTGACATTTGGTTTTCTTATAAGAAGAAGCCTCACAGAATGGGGCAGTGTGTCCCTCAGAGTTGCATAATTGGCAGATTGGAATCATGGATGCAGAATGACTCCGAAACTGCTGACCAGGGAAGGATCAAGAACTCCAGGATTATAGTTGGGAAGTGTATGTGCCATTGGGGAAAATACTGGTCTAGAATTAAAATGTCTAGATCCCTGAGTGAATCGACCTTTACCATTGTTCTTGTTCCCATTATAAGGCTTAAAACCTCTATTAACAACCTGAGATGGACCATGATTCAGAGAGAAACCTGTATTAGAAACCATTGCTGTCATGAGAGGAGCATTAACTGAAGTCTCCACAATCGCTTCCTCTGCAAGTAACTGTGATCTAAAATCGTTTAGTGAAATCACACTTTCACGCCCCCTTATAACACATTTGAATGTGTTATACTCAGCATGTAAGCCATTCAGAGCAAGAATAACAATGTCTTCATCTGCAAAGTATACATCAGCAGCAGAAAGATAGTCCCTAGCTTCTTTAATGCGATGAAGATATTGTGAAATCCAATCTGCCTCCTTTTTAATTGTTCGTAGATTAGATTTCATTTGAAAAATACTAGTTCTAGACACAGTTGAAAATTTTTCCTTTAACCGATTCCACAGATCCTTGGAGCTAGTGCTACCAATCGCACAAGACATAGCATCAGGTGATAATGTGGCAGTGATCAACTGCATAATAACTCGGTCATGCATTTTCCGTACTATATATTCATCATTCTAAGAAGAAGTGATACCAGATTCACTTGAAGTCGAATTGTGCTGTGGTGGACAATGGATGGAACCATCAATATATCCCATAATTTCATTGCTTTCAAGCAGAAGTTGCATCTGAAAGTTTCAATTGAGGTAGTTCGAATCATCAAGCTTGACATTAACAGACTTGGGAATAGAGAAAATGAGAGCTGTAGTTGGAGATTGAAGTAGCTGGAGTTGTGAAGCAGTCCCCATCAAGATTTCAAGATCAATCTGTGAATGAGCTAAATTACCAAACAAAGATTAGAGAAGAAGTAACAGAGAATGCGGAAGCAATAGAGGATCTTCAAGCGTGAGCAACAATTGTTCTGACACCATGTTAACGTGTATTATCAGATCAAACATAGAGAGATAGGAAGAGAGATGAGATATGAAAGAGAGCAGACTTATTAATCTTCTTCTTCTATTTTCATTAACTGACTTTTACGAGATATATAGTTATATATATATATATATATATATAGCTGTAAATAACAAACTTAACAGCTTCATATAACTAACTCTCTAACTAACTAACTAACTAACGAACTGCTTTATTAAGATCATGACAAGTGTCACATCTGATGCACTATACTCTAACCATAGGCAGGGGAAGGTAAAGCTGGTGTTTGAAGTGCTGCTGCTCCCATAGTAGTTTGCCCATTGACAGGCAAGCTAATGAATTGTTGATTTGGAGCTGACCCATTTAGCAAAGGTACTCCAAGACAGCCTGCAATGCTTCTGGCAATACCAGTGCTATTTATCTTCTGTGTAAGCAATGCTCTTAATTGAGCACCAATCCACCCTCACCATCTTGCTGTCCGCCATGTTCTTTAACAGATGAAACCTTAATAGTTCGAACTGCAATCTCCAATTTTCCATTCAAAGCACTTTGTGCAGCCTTTGCATTTTCAAGTTGAGTAAACTGAACAAATCCAAAACCTTTGCATTGTCCTGTCTCAAGGTTAAGAGGTAGTTGTACAAGCTCCACAATACCAAATGCTTCAAAAAGCTGTCTAAGCTGCATTTCTGTCATGTAAAATGCATATGCCCAACCCCTTTTGACAGCCTTGAATTTCTTTCCATTATTAGTCGAACATCCATGACCTTGCCTGCTTTCGAGAAGAATTCATAAAAATTTCTCTTTGTTGCCTTCTGAAAGATGAAAGAATGAAGAAAGAAAGATGAGTGAAAGAAGAATTACAGAAATGTATTTTCTTGAATTAAAATGAATACTGTTACATCAAGGTCTTATATCAATTACAATCTCTGATTCAAAAATCATATAATTAAGGAAGCAATAAATGATAAGATATACACTCAATTCCTAGATTATCTGTTGCGGATATGATTTCCATTATCTTTAGTATCAGTAATCTCTTGTGCAGATATGATCAGAGATCACGATTATCTTCAGTGTCAGTGATCCCTGATCATGATCTCTTTAGTATCAGGGATCCCTGATCATGGTGGCAATCCCTGATCATGCTTATCTTCAGTATCACTATTATCCTCAGTGGATATGATATTATCTCCAGTATCAATAATCACTGATCATGATTATCTTTAGTATCAGTAGTAATCTCTTTGAAGATAAGCATGATCAGAGATCACGATTATCTTCAGTATCAGTGATCCCTGATCATGATCTCTTCAGTATCAGGGATCCCTGATCATGGTGGCAATCCCTGATCATGCTTATCTTCAGTAGATTGGATAATACCTTCAACACGCCCCCGCAATCTGAACGGGAGGTTACGAACGTTGAGATTGGAGCACAGAAGATTGAACCGCACAGCAGAGAGCGGTTTTGTAAGAAGATCGGCTAGCTGATCACGACTGGACAAAAAATTGACATTCAATTTTTTTTGAGAAACAAGATCTCTGACGAAGTGAAAATCAATCTCAATGTGTTTTGTGCGTGCATGGAACACTGGATTGGACGAGAGATACGTGGCACCAATATTATCACACCAAAGAGTGGGACTTTGAGATAAGTGCAGACCAAGTTCTGCAGTCAAGAATTGTAACCATTGGAGTTCAGCTGCTGTGTCTGCAAGAGCCTTGTATTCAGCCTCGGTACTGCTACGAGCAACTGTGGCCTGTTGTTTACTGCGCCAGGAGATTAAATTTGAGCCAAGAAACACATAGTAGGCACCAACAGATCGACGATCATCGGTGTCTCCTGCCCAATCTGCATCAGAAAAAGCCTGAAACGTGAAGGAGCTGATGCAAGATATTAGTAAACAGTAGGAGATGGAGTGTTTGAGATATCGCAGGATTCTCTTGACACATATCCAGTGGGACTGTTTTGGTTGATGCATGAATTTGCTAACGCGATGAACAGCGAAAGCAATATCAGGCCGAGTGAATGAGAGGTAATGAAGGCCGCCAACAATGCTTCTGTACAGTGTAGGGTCATCAAAGTGTTCAGCATCAGTGGCTGTTAATGCTACAGAGGTGGACATGGGAGTGGAACACGGCTTGGCACCA
>Ga0325402_1003659_pt1 | contig 13961 bp, 6 predicted proteins | sample PopdelMetagenome_22_FD_207212 | JGI IMG/M metagenome (GOLD analysis project Ga0325402, IMG submission 207212) | Populus deltoides microbial communities from Bellville, Georgia, United States - Xylem-PdKOR-R3 | ecosystem: Host-associated > Plants > Phyllosphere > Stem > Wood/Secondary xylem... | reverse complement strand
GAAAAAATATGGGACAAATTTAGAGTTAAATGAAGAGGAGGGGTTAATATGTAATTAGTCAAGAAAATTGACTCTAAAAACTCTCCCCCTCTCACTCCTTAAGGCCCGCCGGAAGAAAGAAGAAAAGGAGAGAGAAAAACTAATAAAATTGAAGAGAATTCTTAGGAAGAAAACCATGGAAAATTAAGGATTTGGGAGGAGATTCAACTGTTCTATTTGTGTTTGTATTTCAAAGTATTTTTAAATAAATTTAAATTTTTTTTATTTGTTTTTTTTACTTCAAATTAATATATTTTTTTCATCCATAAATAACGCTAGTTTTGAAATAAATTTTACTAAAAAATAAGTAAAAATATTTAATAATTTGTAACTTAAGATTATTATAATTCTACTCCAAATGATGTCTCCATTTCTTGTTATTTCAAAAAGGAAAAAAAAAATCTTGTTTAGGCCATGGTTAGAGCCCATCCATTTAGGCCAGCAATGGCTTAAAAAAATTGTATATTCTAAGGGATTTTGGGGAGTTTGTAAGACTTGGAGAAAAAATAGCTCACAATCCCTTCTGGTAAATACTCCCTTTTAGTTATTTCATGAAATTTGTCGAGCAAATAGAGGTTTGGTGCCAGAAAAAAGCATCTCAAAAAGCCCTTTTTGCTAATGCGGCAGTAGCCATGCAAAAGACATGGCAACTGTTGCTATAATTAGCAGAATTTTGACCTAGTCTTTCCCTTTTCCTAGCTCCATGGATTTTGAGATAGATGATGAACTAAAAACAAGCATGGTGGCAAAAACTTTCTTCTGTTTTTCTGACAAGACCAGACGTATTGTTTTCTTGTGCACCTAGGCTAAGATTTTGAAATTGGTACTACCCTTCTAAGAATTCCACTCATATTTTTATGCTGGTTGAAGAATTACCCGGGAGGCATGATGGGCTGCTTTAAATGTTGCATATCGAAGGAAAGATTATGCAAAAAGTCACTGAAAAAAAGCATTAAGGAATACCATGATGCCAGAACTTTAGCCTCATTTGCTAACATCTCATTTAAGACAGGTAAACTGTTCTGTTCTAATGATCAATCATTAAGTTTCACGAAGCCATGAATTGTCAATCATAATTTTGAAAGGTTGTAATTTGTCTGTATCACAGCCTAGATCTGATTGCTGTCAATCCATACATCTCATATCTGAAGAACAATTGTGTCCCTTTTGGATGGTATTTTTATGTGCTTGTGCTCCTGATATATAATCTATCCATGTTGAAGAGTTCCGTTTTTTTTTTCTCAGGGGACGAAATTACGAACTGAATATGGCAAGCCAAGTTTCATGTTAATGTTGTTTTTCCTTGCCAACTTGCTGTGTTCTCATATTGTGGATTCATCAACAATGTTTCCATGATATGTTGCAATTGTCCTCTTCATTTCATCAGAATGTAATTGTCATTTCTTGAAGACATTCAAGGATCTCATAATTAATATTTTGGCATCAGCAAATCAGAATATGTTGTTCAACTCTCCAAGTTATAATTCCGAAGCCCATTTGGAACTTGATAAAAATGTCTAATTCAAACTGAACATAATTTCTCCGCAGATAGCAGCAGAAAAAGGTACATTGCTGAAGAAATCAGGCAAATTGGGAAGGGAAATATATCTGCTGATATTTTCACTTTCCGCGATCTAACTACGGCAACAAAGAACTTCAACCATGAAAATCTGATAGGCGAGGGTGGTTTCGGGAGGGTGTACAAAGGGATTATACAGAAAACAAAACAAGTACTACTACTCTTGCAGTATTATTTTAGCGTTCTTTCATTGTTTTTACTTTGCAAGAGACTGAGAATGAGTTAAAAGTTCTCGTGTTATTGCTGTTTCAATTAGGTTGTTGCTGTTAAGCAACTAGACAGAAATGGATTCCAGGGAAACAGAGAATTTCTTGTAGAAGTTTTAATGCTGAGTCTTCTTCACCACCCTAACCTTGTCAGCTTGGTTGGATACTGTGCCGATGGTGACCAGAGGATTTTAGTGTATGAGTACATGATTAATGGCTCCCTTGAGGATCACCTTCTTGGTATGCATGAAGTAACTTCATTTGGATATGCTGCACTTTTGCATACAAGATAGATTTCATTGCATAAATGATTACAGGTTAAAACAGATTCGATTCCTGTTGTGAAGCATATCTGTCATTGTTAGAGAATAGGTTCCTGTTTCTTGCTAGTTTTTTACTCTAATCAGCTGGATTTCTCTTTCAGAGTTGGCACCGGATAAAAAGCCATTGGATTGGAATACTAGGATGAAAATAGCTGAAGGGGCTGCAAGAGGGCTTGAATACTTGCATGAATCAGCAAATCCTCCAGTAATATACCGTGACTTCAAAGCATCAAACGTATTATTAGATGAGAATTTCAACCCTAAGCTCTCAGATTTCGGGCTGGCAAAGCTCGGACCGACCGGGGACAAGACACATGTATCCACCAGGGTGATGGGGACTTATGGCTATTGTGCTCCTGAATATGCTTTGACAGGACAACTGACAGCGAAATCCGATGTCTATAGCTTTGGAGTTGTGTTTTTGGAGCTAATCACCGGAAGACGAGTCATCGACAATTCAAGACCAACTGAAGAGCAGAATCTAGTTTCTTGGGTACGTGTAGAATTCTTTTGATTCTCCATTAAATTTTTCCTCTGATGAGATTTCGTCGTGACGACACCAGATTATGTATTGGCATAACTTTCCATCCTGGTTTTTTTCTGATCCTGAACTGTTCTATGTGATTTTGCAATGCTCAATGACTAAAACATGACTGCTAGAACCTAACAACTAAGGCCTTATCTTGACTTACATTTCTCTGTGCAGGCAACGCCATTATTTAAAGACAGAAGAAAGTTTACACTAATGGCAGACCCTTTGCTACAAGGCAACTACCCTTTAAAAGGTCTGTATCAAGCACTTGCAGTTGCAGCTATGTGTCTCCAAGAGGAAGCTTCTACTAGACCATTAATGAGTGATGTTGTAACAGCTCTAGAATTTTTAGCAGTACATAATGATGCTGCTGAGGAGAGGGCAGTAGATGATGATGATATCAAGAAACCTTCTCCTGATAGTGATAGTGATTAAGATCCAATTGTGCTTCATAGCTCAGCTAACTGACGAACAGGGATGTAAAATCTGAAGTGATGCATGGATTAATTAAATATTGAAAAATTATATATATATATATATATATCCCAGCACAAACATAAAATAGTACAATAAATTTATAGGTTTAAAGATCAAAACTACAATCTCATGGACAAAACATACACAAAAGAATATTATATAAAATATTTTAAATAAATTGTTTAGTTCACCTTTTTGTTGAAGCACATATATAAAATATATATAAATTATGTTGCTATCAAGGGTTGTATCATTTATTTTTTTAACTCTATATATTACTAGTCAATTACCTGGTACAAAGAAAAATAGAGAAATACTAAAAAAAACAAAAAAGGAAAAAGGTTTAAGATTTACTATTAAGTGCATAGAACATCTTCCATTTAACACCCTTTTATATTGTATTCTTGTTGTTTTGCCTTAATTACCCATCGTAAAAAAATTAAAAAACCTAACAATTTTTTACCTTAAAAACAAGACTTTTTTCCCTTGACAATAGTTTGTTCAATACAAAAATAGGTTACTGTTTTGACTGTTAATTAATGAGCCGGCAAAAAAATAATTTTTTAAATGCCAAAAAATATTTTAATTTGTAAACTCGAGCTTTAACCCGTGTGCGGTTTAAGCCCAAAATTCACTTAGGGTATGTTTATTTTTCAGAAAGTGGTTTTTAGAAAATTATATTCCAAACTTTCCTGTATTTGTTTGTCATTAGAAAAGTTAGTCAACAGAAAACATTTTCTGGTCAACGGAAAACACTTTCCAGTCAAAGAAAAATTTGGTTTGGTTTTCAGGAAAGTGTTTTCCTTTTATTTTGAGTAGAAAACACTTTCCGGAAGTTGTGAAAAATTTAAAAATATAATATTATTTGCTGATTATATCAAATCTGGTCCTCAAACTTTTGATTGCTATATATATTTTGTTTTGAATATTTATTTTTCAATTTCATCCCTTATAATTTAATGTTTATATTAACTTTAGTCCTCATTTTTATAATTGTTATTTTATTTTCCCTTATTATTTTTTAATTGAAATTTTTTATCTATCAAATTTGATCCTCGTTCTTTTGATTGTTACTTATTTTATTTGAAATAATTTATAAAATTTTAATTATTATTATTTTAATTTCTTCATCTTTTAATTTTTTTATTTTTTAGATTTGATCTCTATTATTTTTATTATTATTTATTTTATTTGAGATAATTTATGAAATTATATTTTTTTTTCAATTTCATTCTCATTTAACTTTTTAATTTGTAAGATTTGTTTCTCATTATTTTAATAAACTTAAAAAAAATAAAACATTAATAAGTTATTTTCCAGCTCATTTTTCATGACATATCCAAATACTTGAAAGTATTTTCCAATTTATTTTCCATTACACTACCAAATATCGGAAAATAATTCACTTTCCCGGAATTTATTTTTCTGGAATTCACTTTCCAAAAAAAAATTACTTTCCAGCAAACAAACGGGGTCTTAACCTAAAACTTTTTTCTATTTAAAAGCTATAGTATCTTATAGATTTAATTTTAACTCTTCAACTTCTCATTATATATAATATAAGAAAATTCTTAATTTTTCAACGTGGAATTAAGAGTTTTTGAGTTTAAAAAACTTGTCATTATTTATTTATAATTTATTTTAAACAAGTTAATATTTCATGTTAAAGTAATTTTATTTACTAATGATTTCAAAAAAATCTTAACTCTAAAAATGAGTTGACAGTATTAAACTCCATTACAATCATTATCTATATTTTAAAAAAATAAATTCTAACAATATTTTGCAAAGCTAGTCGAAAGAATCTTTTTTATATATATTTTTCTTTGCATGTTTTTTCTGCCTTTGAATGAATCTACATTGATTCTTTTTGTTTTTTTATGATGATAGAATCATAAGAATGAGTATTTTCAGTTAGATGTAGTTTTTATTTAAGAAATAATTAGACCGGATTATTTTTTTAAATTCAAAATTAAGATTGAACTAAAATCGGTTCAAACTGATGAGTTTTAAATTAGTTAATTAATGTAAAATACTAGAAAATTAAACCTATTTAAATTTTATCAAGTTTTTTTTTTTACTTTTTTGTCACTCCATAGGTTTTTATAGATTTTTGAAGAGTTTTTTATGTGCCTTTTTATAAATTTTTAAAAACTTTTTAATCAATGTAAAAAGCCTATTTTTATTGTTCAATTTTAATTAGCTGGAATTCTAACATATAAAGAAAGGTAATGTCTTCTAATAGCTTAAAAATAAAAAGGAACATCATTGTTCATTCTTTTAAAACCAAAATTAAACCGAAATCAATTGTTTTTTTTTTAAATTAGTTTCTTCAGTTTGTTCTCATGATTTATTTTTTTTGTCACCTCTAAGTATCAGAATTACGTTCACTTTTCCTGGTATTACTGAATGATATTTACATATTTGAAGATGCCTTCTGCTTCTGAATGAAGAAAAGCTAGAATGCTTGACTTCAGTATTGCACATGGAAAAACTTTGGCTGGGCATTGTTTTAGGATCAGAAGGTAGCTTTTGCAGGATAAACCTAGAATAATTAGCAGCTCACTTTAATTTGAATTGAATCGTGTTTATCCACAAGCATGTTCATCGCCATCTTTGTTCTCAGCTTTCTTCTGAGGAAGCTGTCAGTCTTTGGTATAGAGAGAGAAGAGAGATGTATAATTGGCAACAAGATTGTAAAAGAGAAGCAAGGGAATATGGATGCGTACACACTTTGCTGGGAAGAGCTCGTGTCTTGTCGTCAATGGCTGATTCAAGTTCTCGATCCTCAAAGAGATCTTATCGAATGAGCAGCTGTGAATATCCCCGGTGCAGGTTCTTAAATTCTTTAACTAATGAAGGCCACGCAAGCAATGCCATAATAATATTCCATCATTTCCTATGCATTTAAGTTTTGCACTTTACTCCTCTCCCTCACTCATATTTGGGTGACTGCCACAAGGGAGTACTGTTGCTGATGTTGTCATGTGTGCCATGTGAGAATACACGACTCTAGGAACTTAGATGGAAGCTGCTTTTTGTAGCTTTCAGATTGCCATTCTCTGGTATGACACTGCAAGCTGCAACTACTTGTATATTAATTTGAGCCAGGTTGTCACTGTTATAGTTGATGGCATGTGATAAACCTATTTTTAAATGTGATTAAAAAATTCTTACGACCCTTTTTCATTCGACATGGTTAAGGGAAGGAGCATGCCTGGAATGGAGGTTTGGTAGTGTGCCAGGTATACTCAGTCTGGTGTTAGCCAAACTCAAACATGATTGGGCTTGGTAGTATACCAGACTCTAGGAACGCTAGGTCTGGTGCTAGCCAAACCCAGTCATGATTGATTTTGGCAATGTGCTAAGTCCCGAAACGCTGAGTTTGGCGTCAACCAAACCTAGATGCTTTTGGCCAAGTCTCGGGCATGCTAAGCTTGACAATATGCCAAGCCCCTAGCATGCTCATGAGAATGCATATTCCTTCTTGGAACGCTTGAGGGAATGACCACTATTAAAAACAGGGGCTATTAGCATCTGAATTTAGTAACGGATAATTCCGTTGCTAAATTCAGTAACAGATTTGCAACGGATTAAATATATATTATTTTTTTAATATTAGCAACAGATTTTAGCAACGGAAAATCCGTTGCTAAAAACAATGTAAAGTTTGCAACAGATTATCTATTGCTAATTGAAAAAATAATTATTTAAATATTAATATAAAATTAAAATTATATAAACGGTTGATTACTTTTGATATGATAAAATCTCAACCGTTAATTCAACACCCCCAAACCCCCCCGGTTTCTAAAACAGAGAAAACAAAACCAACAGTTGAAAATTAATTAATTCCCAGTCTCCTTCGTCCCTAATAACGTCCATAACTGTAGAAAAATCACCCTCTCTTCATCGATTTGATTTTCCATTTGTCATAAACTTTTCATCTTCTTCTCATTCGTCTTCAGCATCGTTAATTTTTTTTCTTCATCTTCTTCTCCTTCATCTTAACAATTTCAATCTTTCTCTGTAAACCACCAAAAACATAGACCCATGGCAACATCGCACCAAACCTTTCATTATCACCCTTTCTCTTTGTAAACGGGTTGGGTTTTGCACTCTCTTCTTCAATAAATCAGGTAATTAATTTAGGATTTATGTTTTTCTCCGTTGCAATTTAACTTACACTAACAAGTTTTAACCTAACTTTCACAATCTCAGGTGTTGTTCTGGATTATGCGAAAGCAATACAGGAAAGTGTTTTTGAGCAACTTCGTGTTGCTCGTGATGGTCAACTATGGATAGTCTTCTCTCCAGATTTGAAGGTTAAACTTTGGAGAAATTCCCTTTTGCTTTTGTAAGCATCTAAATTCTTCAGGAAATGTTAGCTGAATTCTTGTCTTCTAAATTCTTCAGGAAGTGTTGGTTGATTTCTTCTGTCTTCTGTTCCTCCATTCTTTTGCCAGATATGTTCATGGGAGTTTTGTGCTCGATGGCATGAAGAGCTTATACCTCGAAGATTGTTGATACCACAGTTTACCCTCACTTCATTTAATTAGTTACTTTTAATTCCTATTGGAAACCGTTTTTTACCCACACTATTTTAGCTGATTGACACTGATATGTTCAATATTCAGTAATATATGTACATTTTTGTGCACAAGTTATTCATTTTGATGATGGGTTAAGTAGGTTAAGAATTACTATTTTAATCAATCTTTTTCAATCAACATGCTTGATGCATGTGGAATAACATTGATCAGTGTAATCCTTGTATGTTGTTCATTCAAAGTGAAATTAATTGAATTTGTTTGTGGCTTTTGGTGTTAGCTTGTTAGAAATAATGCTCAGAATTAGTTTTGGTATGAAAGAGCATCATTACTAAGTTTTTATTCTTTCTTCTTACTTGTCATGTTATCTTTATGTACTGATGCTTGTTTAACTCACAGCACTAGGAAGATTTGTGCTTCCATAGAGATGGTCAGTGGATCAGGATCAGATAAATGAATTGAATTGGACCTTGATGTAGCTGATTTTATGATACTTATGTTGTAGTTTGATTATATATTTGTTGATTCTATATGGACATGCTGTTAGCAAAGTTTGGTTTGTGGCCCTTTTCATTTTCATAAAAGGCTAAAACAACTTAAATATCCAATTTATCATGAACAAACATTGATTTTAAGTAATGCCCTGTGGAAACTTTTTGCTTGTGTGGTTGTGTTTATCATGTGTTATTTTCTATGTGGTTTATAGCCCTGTGGAAACATTGATCAAGAATTCAGGTTTTTCTATGATATGGTATCTAGGGGCTATAAGATGATTCCTACTTACAAATATAAATCAAGTATTCAGTGTTTTTCCTTACATTTTGCAGGTAAGTCAGCTTGGTGCTGCAGCTCAAAAGTATCAGGCTGCCACTCAAATTGCATCGTCCAATTTATATGTCTCAGAGTTGCAAAATAATTGTACCATGCAAGTTGTCTCGCTACATTGTGTTTATTCTATGAGCCTTTGGTTGAGCATGCAGTATCGATAGTGACAAAGATGCTGCAATTATTTGAGTACCATTGCTCTAGCAATCAAGCTCAATGATTTTCAATATTTCCATTAGATATGTACAGCTATCTTTCATTCATTTTGTCAATCTGAATTTATATGGTGTGATTGTGATATTGAACACAAATGTAAATTAATACTTGGTTACAATGTTTCTTCTCATCTTTGCTTAGGATGTCCATGAGAGATATGAGACTAGACTATAAGTTACTACTTTTCAAACATAGTTTTTCTATTCTTCATTAGATGATTTAAGAGATGGTTGGAGGGATGTTTCTAGTTATGTCTTGATTGAGTTTGCATTTACTTAGATTTATGACATGTAAGGGATAAAATTTACATTTATCACAAAGTGATAAAAATTATGCACCTTCCCATTCATCCTTTGTGGTTGACCATTTGTTTCATAGTTTGTACACTTATTTTCTCTACATCTGCTGGAATTTGTGTTTTTATGAGTTCTGCATCCATTCATTTATGAACTGTTATACATGAAAGCAATGGGCAATGTCATTTTTTGTAATACATGTATAGTGTTGTACATGCCTTCTATTTGTTATTTGATGAGTTATCCTTCTTTAGGTTTGTTGCATCAGCTCGACAACTAGCAAAAGCCTTGGAAGTGCCATTAGTAAACGATCTAGGATATACTAAGAGATATGTATGGTGCCTTCAGGTGATTTCCTAAATTCGTTTAGATTTGGAACTTTTTTCCCAGTATTTGATGCATATGTGCTCTCTTATGCTGTCCTTTTGCTCCTTGCAATGAATTTGTACCAAGTAGTCATGCCTAGATAGAATTGCCTTCCATAATATGGTTGCTCGTGAATCTTTGCTCAACTTTCTCAACTAGATCTTTCAGGTGTTAATTTATCTGTTATTTTTGGTATGATTGTACTTAAGGACATATTACATGATGAACATGGAAGGCTCACTTTCCTACAAGATTTGGCAGTTGCTTTACTTTTTCAACAACTTTCATTATACTTTACTAAATTCCATTAGATACAACAATTTAAGAGCTGATTTTGTACTGGAATATCATGATTTCTGTATGCTTCTAGCTTGCCTCTATGCAAATATGTTTTCTTTTTACCCCAGCTTACATTGTATTGCCTCATCCTCTATTCATTATAGTAATTAATATCCTCTATTCACTATAGATTAATTAATATCTCTATAATATATTGTGGCATTTGTAATTATAAATTTCCTTATTTACCATGGTTGTTTGAAATTGTGGCTTGGAAATATCTTTAGGTCTGAACTACTGGTTTTATTGCAAAAATTTTTGCAATGATATGGGGTTGTAAATTTTTGATAATGTAATGAATGCTGGTTGAAGTTGGATGGCTTTTACCTGCTTATCCCATGCTTTAACAAATCTGTCACAAACAGCTGAAAATGATCTTAATTATTTTGTCAACATTTACCCATGATTCCTTAAAGTCTGGATATGGCACTTAAAAGATTTTTAACTGTAAGAATGTCAAATGGATAATGGTGATTTCAAGGATGTTTAATGAAGTTGCTGAATTTATCTACTATCTGATTGATTTTTTTCTCTCATAATAATTTGTTCCATATCATTATAGATATCAGAAGTGATAAATAGTATGAAAGACTTGATTGATTATAGCCGAGAAATAGGAACTGGGCCAATGGGTATGTTTGACGAGTTCTTACTTGGGCTATTATTTTATTATTTTTACTTTTATGTTGGTGATTTTTGGAAGGTGTCCTCGTGAATGTTTCCTGCAAAAATTCATGCCCATGGTGCTGTTGCTATGATAATCATACTTATCATCATCATACCATACTTGTCCTATGTTGTCTTGTTGGGCACTGAATTATTTATTTACTTATTTTGTTTCAGAGAGTTTGGCCAAGTTCCCTCGGAGGACAGGTTCTTCATCGGGTTCCATAGTCAAGCTCCACAGCCTGAGGGACAGCAACAGCAGCAGCAGCAAACAATACCCCAGAACTCAAATAATGATCGAAGTTCAGCTCAAGTCCTAATGCAAATCACTACTAGCAATGGTATGGCTAGTGTAAATAACTCACTCACCGCAGCATCTATAACCACGTCTGCCAACACTATTGTGGAGCTTCTCCATCAAAATTCAATGAATTCAAGACACCAAAATTCTATGAATAATGCAAGCAGTCCCTATAGAGGAAACTTTGTTCAGATTCCATCTCCTGGTTACTCCACCTCGACCACTATATCCTAATTCATCTTGTGTCGATCCACAATATCATGGTTCGTCTCCGCAACCAGCACCATGATTGTATCTTTTGTTGTTTTTTTTATTGTATTTCGACTTACTTGTATTCATGCAAGTTTAACTAAATTTTTATAATATGAATATTATTTTTATTCCATTTTTTATTAGTGATATAGTTATTTTTAATATTAATTTATGTTGGTTATATATATTCCATAATTTTTAAAATATCCATAAATAATTAATTAAACAAATTAAAAGTCATTTTGATAAATAAATAAAAAATTAATTTAATAAAAATAATATAGTCAGCAACGGATTATCCGTTGCTGATTGTAAATAATTCATCAATCAGCAACGAATAATCCATTGCTGATTCACAAAACCAGCAACGGATTTTCCGTTGCTAATTTTAGCAACAGAAAATCTGTTGCTGATTGCAAGCAATGGACAAATCGATTGCTAAAAAATCAGTAATAACAAATCTGCATCCGATATTTGCCGTTACTGATTCCGTTGCTAAATTGTTTTAGCAACGGATTTTAATGTTATATGCAACAGAATAGTTAGTTGCTAATTACTGTATTTTTTAGTAGTGGACCATCTTCCTTTGACATGCTTAAGGAAGATAAATATGGCAGACCCAAGACACTTGGACTTGATAGTTAACCAAGTCCAAGACAACGTATGTTTCAAAAGTATACCAGACCCAAGGCACTTGGCAGTTCGTCAAGTCCGAGGTAACGTGAGACTGATTAACATGCTAGACCTAAGACATTTAGACTTGGCATTCTCAAGGGAATGACCATCCTCCTTTGACACACCCAAGGAAATGACCAGCCTCTCTTGGATCTAACCTTGAGGAAGAATTCAGTCTCTAAGGACTTGGCTACTTTTGAAGTCTTGGACTCTAATCTTCCTATACCTTTCAAGTGTATAAAAGTCCTTCAAGAACCCACCATATTCTCATCAAATATTAATATAGATGTAAATGATATTTTTAACTCATTAAATACTATCAGGGTAAGATTACACTCTAGACCTTCTTCTTCACAAAATGACAAGACTTGTGGGCTATAAATATACCATGAAATCTTCAGAATAAATGTTCACTATCTTCATTCTCTACTACATGTGTATTTTCAGAGCATCTTCCTCTAGAATATTCTTGTATTTTCTCTCTCTAAAAAGACACTTATTTAACCATTGAAGAGTCCTCACCACTATCAAATAAAACTTTTTGCAGGTACTAGTCACAAGCTACATTGACCTACTAAGCACCAAGTATAAGCTATTAACTACCTTGGTTAAAGAGAATGAATGAAATTATTAGTACCAATCAATTAACCGATTATCTAATTCAGGAGCCCTATTTTTAAGCTAGTTTGATGTTTTGGACTTCATCAGCATGGAACTAACCATTCGTAATATTTTATAGGCAACTCCATTAAAACATTCCATACAACCTCCCTTGCATCACACATTAGCCTCCATGAGTGTATAAATTAGAGCTGAGCATTTTTGGTCCAATCCGGTTTTGGACCAAAATAAACAACCAAATCAAAATTATTTTTTTAAGTTTTTGAACCAAATCGAACCGAAAACCGGTTCAAACCGATTAATTTCGGTTCAGTTCGGTTTTTTCCTTCCAAACTGATTCAAACCGAAATTATTCCAGTTGAGTTTTTTCTGGGCTTTTTGTTGACCATATTTTTCAGCACTTTTATTTTTGTACTTGCTTCTATTTTCTAGAAAATCAACTTCAATTTTTGTTTTGATAGATCCTTGCCAAGAAGTTAAACTCAGCAAAAAAATACACAAAACAAAACAAAAAAGAAGGTATCCCCGGTTGCGACTGCTTTCTTTTTAGTTAGGATAGCTAGTCTGCTCTTTTCTATTCTTCAAGCCCAATGAGCTTAGGGTGCCTTTAAACCCCTTCAATTAGAATAGATCTTAATTTGGTGTCCTTTCTTCCTGGGATTTTGAAATTTCCTGGACAATGTGAAATAAGAGTAGTTAGAAGTAGGAATCGTTGGAACTAGATGAAAGCCAGTGCCAGTTTCCAAATATCTGACAAAGCGATTTTGAATACTACTTACAAAATTTTGTAATAGGATAGCCTCAAGATTGGAATTCTTAAACCTTTCTTTGCATATTCTCGTCGTCTGAGATGAGAGATAGAGAGCATGGAGGAGAAGAAGACATATTTAAGAGATGAGAGATGAGAGACAGAGAGCATGGAGGAGGAGACGGATTGGAGAGATGAGAGACAGAGAGCAGGGAGAGGGGGCGGCTGAGAATGCATTAAAGTTTAGGATTAGAAGAAAATATGCTATTTATATTTTTTTTTCCAGGTGCTAGCCTAGTTGAACCGGGCCAGTTCGGTTCGGTTCGGTTCAATTGGTTTCAGAATTTGAAAACCGAAACCGAACCGAACCAGAAATATTTTGTGATTTTCTAATCGGTTAATTCGGTTTATTTTTTTAGTTTGATTTTTTTAATTAATTTTTTTCCTGTTTTTTCGGTTTAATCGATTATTCAGTTTTTTTACTTACCCCTAGTATAAATATAAATACGTGAGGTTTTGTTTCTAATAGGAAGAAAGCTAGAACATTAACATGTGTAATTTATGCCGGAAACAATTACATGAACAAGTAGGAAGAGAAGCATGGTGGGAGACCATTCTTACACAAAAAATTAATTTGAATAATTACTCATAAATCATGTCAAATAGTAGATTTTAAATTCCCCTCTCCATTTCAATTTCAATTAATATTAAAGGTACGATATTTTGTTAATTTTAAGACACGTAAGATTAGTCGAAGAACATACAAGTTGATTCAGATATCCAAATTAAAAAAAAAATAACAAAATCTACTTACAATTAGGTTAATTCTCAAGATTCTTTCATGCCAAACATAATCAACCTCCAATAATCTTATTTCTCTCTTTAAAAACTAGTGCCAGACTAATGTCTCATCCTCGTTGAAATATTATTTGTGAATTTCAGGCTCTTCT
>Ga0325402_1003656_pt1 | contig 13968 bp, 6 predicted proteins | sample PopdelMetagenome_22_FD_207212 | JGI IMG/M metagenome (GOLD analysis project Ga0325402, IMG submission 207212) | Populus deltoides microbial communities from Bellville, Georgia, United States - Xylem-PdKOR-R3 | ecosystem: Host-associated > Plants > Phyllosphere > Stem > Wood/Secondary xylem... | reverse complement strand
AGCCCTCGACCACCTTAGGTAATGCGTTTTCTAACCTTACCTCTTTTTGAGTGCGCCTTCGAGCCCTCACCTCTTGGGTAGTGTGTTTTCTAACCCTATCTTCATTTGAGTGTGCCATAGAGCCCTCGACCCCCTCAGGTAATTGTTTTCTAACTCTGTCTCCTTTTAAGTGCGCCTTCAAGCCCTCACCTCATGAGTAGTGCGTTTTCTAACCCTACCTCATTTCGAGTACGTCTTTGAGCCTCACCTCTCGGGTAGTGCGTTTTTTAACCCTACCTCTTATCGAGTGTGCTTTTTCAGCCTTCGTTCCCCTTCGAGTCCTATCACTTTTTGAATGCTCCTTTGAGCTATTGTCTCTTGAATAGCACGCCTTCGAGCCCTATCATGTCATTCCTTCAAGACATTTCATTTCACCTGGGTAGGTCACTCATCACAATCAGACCTCTTTAAAAACTCTTTTCATCTTCCTTTTGGGCCGATTGCCCATTACAATGAAACCATTTTGAGAAATCCTCGTATTTCTCACCACCTCTAAATTTTTTTCATTTGGGCAGGTCGCCCATTACAACAAGACCACTTTGAAAAATCTTTGTATTTTTCACCACCTTGAAAAATCTTTGTATTTTTCACCTCTTTGAAAAATCTTCGCGTTTTTCACCTAGGCGGGTCGCCCATTATAACAAAACCACTTTGAAAAATCTCTGTATTTTTCACCATTTTGAAAAAAATCTTTGAAAAATCTTTGCATTTTTCACCTGGGTAGGTCACCCATTACAATAAGACCACCTCAAAAAACTTTTTTTCAATTTTCTCTGGATAGGTCATCCATGATAATTCGACCACTTCAAAATCTCTGAATTTTCAAAAAAAAAAATCTTCCAGTTTTTACTCTGAGTGCACTTTTTAGCCCTCAAAAGGATTCATCCTTTCTCAATATGATGAGTCCATCATCTCTCATTCTTCTTTTTCTTCTTTACAACGCTTACTATCTAAAGTCTCTTATAAGACTTTCTATCGTAAGCCTTGTAAAGAGGGGGGCAACTGTCGCAACCCAATCCTGGGTTATTCCCCAAAATCATTTTTTTTTCAAAATAAAAATCAAGGCTGGCAATGTGGAGAAAGTAGATCAAGAAGGACTTAAAAAATAGGAAAAAATCAAGCTGCAATTTTGAAGAAAATTCAAGGTCTAATTGTACCCCATTATACCTAAAAATGGAGAAAAATACAAATTCAAGGTCAAATTAAATGATTATTGGACGAATTTGCATAAAAATTAAGTCCAATGACATAATTAAATTTTTAATAGGTCAATTTGATTTAATCATGGGCCAAATTAAATTTTAATTATGTTTAAAAATTAATTTGGGTCTAATTGAAGGATTTAATTAAGTGCAAGGACTTAATTATACTTTAAATTGGTCAAATTAATTTTATTTAGGGCTTAATTGGTGAAACATTAAGTTTGGGGGCCTAATTTGGGCTTAATTGAGGAGATTGGAATTTTAAGAGACCAAATTTATTTTTTTCCAAGTTAATTAATTGAAATTAGGGGCCAAATTGCAAGAAAATTGAAGTTTTGGGGTTAATTAGGGGCTAAATTGAAGAAATTCGCAAACCATAGGTTCCTAGTGACCATAATACTAAGTGGTGACTCTTGAACATTAATTATAATTTTATGAATAAATCCAAAAAACCTTCCCAACACACAACACCCCTCATCAGGAGGCACGACACAAGCCTCCGCCGTCGCCAGACGACGTCGCGCCCCTCGCGACACCTGGCAGTTACAATCGATACTAGGTTGATCGGGTTGGTAACCTTTTCTCCTTTGAAGACCATCCTCCTACCCTCAAATATTTGGAACATAACAATTTTAGTATAATAGTTTATCAAGGTCTTATACTTACTCAGCCAATCCATGCCTAGGATTACATCAAAATCATATAATTCTAAGGGCATCATGTCTACTTCTGCTTGATACCCAGTTAGACTAACCCCCACCCTTACATATATACTATTTGTTTCTACCTTGTTTCCCATCGGAGTCCCAATTATGAACTCTTTTTCTACTACTTTCACTCCTTCTGATGACAATTCTCTTATCGATAAATGAGTGGGTGGCACTTGGATCAAAAAACACATGCATATTAAAGTTATTCATTAGTAGCATACCTACCATCACATCAGATACAACCATAACCTCTTCTTGTATCAAGTGAAAGACTCTTCCTAGGGTTTGATCATTCTATGTCCTTAGCCTTCCTCGGCTGGAGTTTGCCCTTGATTGGGAAGATCTCACTAGTCTATTCACGGTGACTGATTGTTGGTTACCTTGACTCAACTGTCTAAAGCTTAGTGCCTATCCAGTGTTCCTGTTAGGGCATTCCTTCTTATAATGGTCTCTTTCGCCGAAGTAATGGCATCCTTGCCTTAGATACTGATAGTTTCTCCATCTGTAACCCTGTCCTCTGCATACAAAACATCGCCCCAGAGAAACAGAGTAGTCTCCAAGGTGCCTTTGATCACATTTCATATAGTTAGGGTAGTTCACATTATTTTGGTCACTAGTCCCTTATGAAAAGTTTGCCCTTGAGTGAGTTTGTCCACCCATCATTCTTCCGCTTTGTTATTGGTGGAATGACATCGTTAATGCTTCTTTTTTCCTGTATTGCTTAAACATTCCAATCTTTCCCTTCTTCAGAAATAGCGATCTGCTGGTAGAATAATCCTTATCTCTCTTTTAATTTGTTCGTTGATGCCCTTATTGACCCTCTCCAATACAAGCTTCTAAAGCTTGTGTTACCTTAATCAACTCCCTCACTATTTTAAATTGTAAGGTAATCAATTCTTGCCTCAATTCCTACAGAAACTTATCTCTTAGCTTCTCAATCATGTGCTCTTTGGTCAGGACGTAGTGTGGGGCAAACAATAAGAGATCATGGAATGTCCTTTCATACTTCAACACTATCATCTCACCCTGTCTCAACATTAGAAACTCTTACTCTTTCACTTTACGATAGTACCTGGAATAGAATTGGTTCTCAAACTTTTATTTAAAGTCACTCCAAGTCAGTGTTTCAGTTGCACGCCTTAGTTGAACAATTTCTTACCATGTCAAGTCTCGATCAGATAATAATTGAATGGCATAGTTTACTTACAAGCCCTCGGGTATGTTAATCTGGATCATAGTCTTATCTACCTTCCTGAACCACCTCTCTGCTATTTTAGCATCTTGCTCCCACATAAATGGTTCATAACCCATTTTCCTCATACTTTTGATCAACCGCACAGGTAACACCACGTTGTTCGTGGTCGTGACAATCCATAGGGTGGCCTGCGGAACCCGTGTGATTGGAACTGCCTAAGTTATAAAGCTAGCCATGCCTTCTACTATTGCCTTAACTATTTGGACCAAGAGTCCTGGATCTGCATAAGGCGGGGGCACTCCTATTGGAACGGTCGATGGGTGTGCCTCTGTTCTTTTTTATTATCCCACCCCTATTAGGGTTACCTCTTCCATTCGATTTGGTACCCGTTTTTCCTCAGCTTTCACGGTGCTTCCACGAAAGGGCTCAGATGATCTCACTAGAGTATGAGAAGCAGTATCATCCAATGGATCCTCATCCTGTCAATCTTAGGCGTTTCGGCCTCCACTCCTCCTTTCTATGAAAAGTGGCTCGATTTGCGTCCCTTGTCGAGTGCACACCATCCTAAAATAGATCACAACAAAATCATCATCATCATCAATCTTCAGGATCCAAACCAGGTGTTCTAATACCAACTGTAATATCCTAATAATTCAAAGCCAAAATTGATGGTAATTGTTTTTTTTATAAGCCATCATATTCTCGATGCTTCTCACAGTAGCATTATGAGGGTTAGTACATGGGTTCCATCCATTAGCATGGCACAATACTCATATGATTGCATAAATCCAACATCTTTGTATAAGAAGCACTCAACACACCTACCACACAACATCATATTTACATATACATAGGTTTACATCATCATAATAACATATGCATAAGTTCGCATCCTTATTCGAATATTGTTATTGTTGCTAGATTATACAAAAGTGTTGAACGATAATTCTACAAGTAGTACATTCACTCCTACAAAATACATAACACCTAAACATGTGAATACATAGTTTTTTAAAAAAAATTATGGACCCGTGAATCGGGATTTTCTATGCACCTTGATTGTGTGATGTCTCTGTTACAAAAGCAAAATGAATACAAGAATTATAAATAATCTAAACATGATAATAAACAATTAGAAGAATGTTGTCGTTACTTTTCGAGCAACTTAGTGGGTACATTCCTTTTTTTACTTCTCATATGCATAATACAATCCTTATTTTTTTGTCTATTATATTATCCTTACTCATGCGCCCTAACCTCATCATAGAACTTGTGGGGCTTGAGTTAAAACATCGGTTGAGGTTAATCACTTCACTTTAACCCGGTCATCCACCTTGGATGCAATCCTTATTATTTCGTCTATTGTATTATCCTTACTCGTACGCCCTAACCTCTTCATTGAACTTGTGGGGCTGGAGTTAAAACATCGGCCAAGGTTAATCACTTCACTTTAACCCGGTTATCCACCTTGGATGTTTTTAGCGGTAGCTAACACAATATTCAAACTTAGTCATCCGTTTCGGATGCTTAGCCAAAGCTAATCACAATACCGATCATCTCTTCCAAATGCCATTAGCCAAAGTCAATCATCATTTAGAACTGCTGTTTTGAATAGGACTAAATCTTTCTAGTCAATTACATGAATTCTTTTTGTTGTAGTCGATCACTTTCTTTGATGAATCGTGACTGCTAACCAATTTCATTATCGATTTAAGCTTTTCCTTTTCTTATTTGGTTGTGAACAACCATTATTTTTATTTGAACGACATATAAATATTTATTTTTTATGTAAATACATATAGAGAATTTTGGTGGAAGAGTAGTAACAAGGAGATATTTTGTTAGATATGATGGGAAAGATTGAGAGAGAAATGATATTTAACCATGATCCTAAAAAATTTTCTTTAAAAATTAACATAGTGTTGGTTTCCTGAATGTCATACATGCAACGAAAAGAATAAAACAAAATTATTCAAAAGTCTCTAGGATCCTGTTAGATAGATTATGAAGATATGATCTTCTTCGACTTTGAATATTTTTTAAATGCTAGGTTGTCGCAAATCACAAATTGTCCAATTATCCAGCTTCTAACGGTAATCCAACAAACTACTGGTAAAAAATCTTCTAAATTTCTATTTAGGAGAGAATGATTGTTATGCCTAGAGTGCTAGCTCTCTATTATATGACTTATGTAGTTTTTCTATCTAACAGGCAACCTCAGTTGAAAAATAAGATGCATAACTTACTATTTATAGGAAAATCTGAAAAACCTATAAATTAGCAAAATATCAATTTACCCTTTAAATAATATTCATATATTATTTATGGATAATTTTATAAATTCAATGAATCAAGTCCCTACTTGATTATCCTAGGACTAAAATTATAATCCCAAAATTAGATATATTATAGTGCTTAATTTCTAAAATTATTTTCAATCAAGTCACACTTGATTAATTATCCCAGTTTGATTTTTGACTAATGGTTTTTAATATGTGTGACCCATTAAGTTCCTAATATGTTGACCAAAATATAAGTTATAATTATAATTAAATAAATTCAACAATTTAATTATTATTAATTCAACAATTGATTAATTTATATTTGAAAACCAGGTGCATCATCTAACAACGTGTCATAATCTCTAAAATATTGCAAAATTCATTAATGGTTTGACTTAACATTTTAGTGACTAGTTTCTCAATATAATTAATATCCTTTCATTAATAATATTTTGATTTAACATTAAACATGGAGTATGTCTGTCGTGTTAAATCATGTTTATTCTCTAGATAATAGTCATTGATTGTTTGAATAAGATTTGAAAAGAGTTTCAAATCTCATTCCATCTTGACCAGGGATTTCTCAGTTAATACTATTTGAGAATAGATCGAACGTTTTTCCTAATTCATCTAAGATGATTCATCATCTCTTGATCAATCAAGTACGTTCATATAATTCATGTTATACCTAATGACTGCCTTTTTGTTACCTCGATTAAGATAACATGTAACAGGATCAAAACATACCATTTTTTTATATAAAATAACTTAGTAATCTCAAGTTTATAGATCGCTTACACAACCGTCATGTGAGCCTTTCCATAGACACAGGTAATCTCTCTATATGAAATTCTCATGCAGGTTAGTTTAGTGTACATGTTTTATGACAAGCACTTACATATTATTTCTAGACATCCCTTATACCTTAACTTATAAGAACAACCGCTTCCTTTCATAAAAGAAGAAACATAATATGTATTAGTCTTTATAGCTCTAATAAATTACCAACATTTAAGATAACATCAACCATGAACATTTTAGAAATAGTGTTTTGATGCAATAGACTTTATAATTTTCTTTAGGAAGTTTTTTTTTTCTCGTGGACTTTATCTTCACTCTAGATTCATAAATAAAATATTAGATTTATTAATTTAATATCATGTCAATATTAAAAATAAATTAAATTTTTATTAATAATATATATATAATAACACGTGTAAACATAACCATGTTTAATGGAGATTTGGGAATAGAGGATTTAATAGACAACGTGATAATTGTGATAAAGTGATGGAATATGCATGATTGTCGGCAGAGGAGACGAGGCAAATGGTTGAATTTAAATCGAGAGGGAGGTAAAAGAAGTTTTAACAAAAGATAAGATGAATGTTCAAAGTTGATTCTACAGTAGACTACTATGGAGAGGGATATTTGTTCTCCATTGAAACTAAAAAGCATTGAGAAAAATAATTTTCAAGTTAGAAAAAATGTTTCGAAACATATTCTACCGATAACAAGAGAATTATCTCTATCTATCATGCTCATGTTGATGTAATTCCGCACGCCAAAGGAAAAGTCAGTATCACGGTATTCAAGAGGTCGAGTTTGGAAAGGCAGGCATAAATAATTGTGATCTTGTTCCTTTTAATTCACATGTCGGTATTCTTTGTAGAAATCGAGGAAGGTTCACTCAAAGAACTTGCAAGTCATGAAGTCAAGGTCGACTATAAAGATTTGTTTGAATGTTCGAGCCCTAGTGAATGGCAAAACCCTGACTCTCTTGGTCTTGTACAGTTGGGTCCAAGTAAAAAAAGAATCCATGTCGAGGCAAATTGATCAAATAGCACAATTAATATACACTCACAGCTTTAGATCAGTGTTCTAACAAAGCTTTGGATAACCGATAGTTGTTGAGAATGCGGGGGGAGGCATAGTTACTTGCCATTTTAGAAGCATTTTCACGCAGGGGAACGTATCTTGGTCAGCGATGGGCTTTCTTAAATAATGGAGGGTTGTCAACGTTTTACCCCTTTATGCCCTATATATCATAGATGGTGAGGATTTTTCGACTTCTGGTAGCCCTTTAGGCTATTTCCCATGTCGACTCGACAATGCATTGCGTGGGCTACATGCCATTTCGAAGCCAATGCTAAAATGTTGGGCGGGTTCCTGTTCAATCCTTTCTGTTGATGGGGCCTAGAGGCTCAATCCATATCTTCTTAAATTTTGAAAATTTGTGGGAGTGTTCAGTAACGGAGAAATACTTCATTTTCCCAGGAAAATAGAAAAATGAACATGGAAAATGTAATATTTTTACAAATTAGAAAAAGAAAAGGTGATTTTCCATGATATAGCTTTGGTTTTTATGGAGGAAGGGCTTGGAGATATTGGGTTGTTGACAGTGTCTGAGGGTGAAAGGAAGATGATGGAGCCAGTAAAGGGGTCGTCGCATCGCATGATTTTGTTTAGTTATGGAAAATGGTGAGAGCTTGGTTTTGTGGTTTTTGTGTGACAGTGGGTGAGAAGACCATCATCCGGCAGAGAGGAAGTGAGGGATGAGAGGAGGAAACAGGTCTGTGTTGCTATTCTTGCTTATCATGAATTAATTCAATTGCTGGGATTAAGGAATTTGAATCATGAATTAATTAGGGACTAGATCGAATCAATTTGATTAAATCATTGGACTAAATTGGGCTGAATTAAATCAATTGGACTGAAATGATTGGAATGAAACAAACGGGACTTGAATGAAATTAACTAAAATCACTGAAAAAAACATATTTTTTAAAATTTATATTCCAAAAAAAATAAAATTGAGCATGATTTTCATTTTATTATTTTTTCTCGAAATGGAAAACTGAATAACATGAACACATTTTTCTGATTTTTTATTGGAGATGAAAAACTGTATATTAACCAGATAGAATATTTATATTTTGAACGTGGGAGAGAAGACAACGATGGATTGATAATCATCAAAGATCACAAACAGTTGTTAATTATTGTCACTGCCAGCTAATCGATGGCAGCCTGCATTTATTTTATATTTTTTAGGTAGGTGAAAAGATATATTTTCAGCGTCAATCTCGAAACTAAATCTTTTTTATTTTTTTTAATGAAGGAACGATCTCGCTATCACAGATTTATAAAATAAATATATTTAATAATAATACTAGATAAGTAATAGAAATTAAAAATATAATTGAATTAATATTTCATGACAAAAAAAAAATTGTGTTAGTAATAAAAAAAACTTTAGAGACTGAACAAAATAATTTCTAGCAATCTCCAGTGTTTTGTGAGGAAAAATACAGTACTTTCCCCACATGATTTAGTTTTTTTGTTAATAAAAAGCAAAAAAAATTACAAAGCTAAATTTTCTACCAGCTTAATATTAAAAAAAACCAATAAAAATAATTTTGGAAGAAAAAAACCCACTAGAAAAAACGTTGTAGCAGTTGACAATGTTTTGTGAGGAAAACTACAGTGCTTTCTCCAATAAAATTGACAAAGATAATTTTAGAAAAAAATTATTAAAAAAACCATTTTGAGAAATATTGTAGCAATCCACAGTGTTTTTGTGAGGAAAACTACAATGCTTTCCCCATATGATTTAGTTTTATTTTAATTATAATTCTTAACCAACTCAATATTCACAAAAATAAAATTAACAAAGATAATTTTAGAAAAAAATCATATGGAAAAACACTACAGCAATTCACAGTGTTTTAAAGAAAAAAAAAGTTACAAAGTTAAATTTTCAATCAACTCAATATTAAAAAATAAAATCGACAGAGACAATTTTAGAAAAAAAAATATAACAAAAAAAAGGGAAAAAAAAGAATGTTGGGAACACTGTAGCAATTCACAGTGTTTTGTGATGAAAGCTACAATACTTCTCCATATGATTTAGCCTTATTTGTAATCACTTGTAATTCTAATTATCAACCAGCTCAATATTAAAAAAAAAAATTGATAAATTTTTTTTTTAAATCATAAGAAAAAAAAACTATGTGGAGAGACATTGTAGCAATCCACAATGTTTTGTGACGAAAGTTACAGTGCTTTCCTCACATGATTAAGTTGTATTACAAAGTTAAATTCTAACTAGTTCAATATTAAAAAAATAAAATTAATAAAGATAATTTTAGAAAAAAATATTACAAAAAAAAACATAAAAAAATGGAAAAAAACCACGTGAGGAAAAACTTTAGCAATCCATAGTGTTTTGTAAGCAAAGCTACAATGTTTTCCCCCACATAATTTAGCATTACTTGTATTTACTTGTAATTGTAATTCTTAACCAGCTCAATATTTAAAAAATAAAATTAACAAACATAATTTTAGGAAAAAACAAAAAAAAAACCATGTGGGAAAAAACACTGTAGCAATCCATAGTAATTTGTGAGGAAAACTACAATGTTTTCCCCACATATTGTAACTGTTATTCTTAACCGGGTCAATATTAAAAAATAAAATTGACAAAGATAATTTTGGAAAAAAAACCATGTGGAAAAACACTATTGCAATCAACAATGTTTTAAGGAAAAAAATTATAAAATTAAATTCTCAATCAGCTCAATATTAAAAAATAAAAAATCGACAAATATAATTTTAAAAAATAAAAATAAAATAAAATAGAAAAACCATGTAGAAAAACACCGTAGCAATCCACAGTATTTTAAAGGAAAAAAATTTCAAAGCTAAATTTTTAACCAGCTCAATATTAAAAAAGTAAAATTGACAAAGATAATTTTGAGAAAAAAACAAAAAAAAAGAAAAGAAAAGGAGGGAAAGTACTATAAGGAAAAAAAAAAGTACTGTAGCAATCCATAGTAACATGTGAGGAAAGCTACAGTACTTTCCCTCATGTTTTAACTTTATGTATAATAAAATAGAAAAATCATGTGGGAAAACACCGTAGCAATCTACAATATTTTAAAGGAAAAATTATAAAGTTAAATTTTTAACCAAATCAATATTAAAAAAGTAGAATTAACAAAAATAATTTTGAAAAAAAAAACGAAAAAAGGGGAAAGTACTGTAGCAATCCACAGTAACATGTGAGGAAAGCTACAATACCCACATGTTTTAACTTTATATATAATGGTTTTTTTTTTTCTGAAGCTATTGTTTTTAACTATATGGGATAAACGATAACAAAGTCAAGTTTAATTAAAAAGAAAATAATCCCACCAATCTTGTAAACCGGAACAATTTAGGTTACCATAGCAAATAGATAAACCATTTTAACCCTGTAAAAAGGTAAAATGAAAAGAAATAAATTACAAAATTTAATTTTCAATTACATCAATATTAAAAAAATAAACAAAAACAAATTTTTTTAAAAAAGTGAAAAAAATAATTAAAAAATGAAAACAAAATTGTAAAAAAATAAAAAACTGCAAAAACAAATGAAAAGGTGAAAAAAAAAGGAATGCATTGTAGTGCAAATGGGTATGGGTAAACAGTGAATTCCCCACACCCTTTAGCTTTATGTGTAATGATCATAAAAATATATATGATACACTCATAAATATTAATAAATTCTATGAATATTGATCTTAAAATTATACTTTTTATACTAAAAAAATTAGGATACAACATATCTCTTTTATTGTTCATATAAACATTGAAGGAGATTCTTTCTTTTTAATTTTTTAATTTTTCCTTCTTTTTTATTCATCAATTTTTTTTTTTAATTTTATCCTTTAATATTTGCTTGGTTTAGAATTTATCTTTATAAATTATTTCAGTTTACTTTTACTTTCTATGAATTTATTTCAGTATCAAATAAACATCCCGACATTTGATGTATGTTTGGTTTGTGCTTGATTTTATAAGCATATATTTTTATTATCATATAATTAAGTAAAAAATAGTTTTAAAAAACAACGTTCTTAAACCCTATGAATTTCATAACCCGGACCACAGATTTTTAGCGTGTGAAGCCGCAAAATCCAGATCAGTTCAATTTATAGTTATCTTAATATTACAAAGAAAAAAGATCATCTTGAGTTTTTTTTATATCAAACAACACTTTTTTACTAATTGTCTGAGTTGTCTTTAGACTTGTCGACTAGGTGATGCGAAGCTCTTAATCACATGGTCAAACAACCCTTAACAAAGTAGATAACAACTCATAAAGCCAAAATTCAGGTTTGATAGAACTCTAACCCAGAGGTAACCTTATACTTAAGAACCAAAGATATTGAAAAAAGACTTCAACCTAGAGATAACATTGTATCTAAGAACCCTAAGTATGAGAATGACGCCACAAAGCCAATTAATCTTCAATAAGTCAAATTTATTCTTTGTCCCAATAAAAAAAAACGTGTTGCATAACGTAAAACACAAATTTCTTTCATAAATCCATGGTTGCTGAAGATTTTTTTCTCACAAAACCTTATATAATAGCTCAACTAGTAACCCTAATGGATCATTTTTTAGGTTACAAGCTAATGGATCTAAACTAGTAATCAATTAGTCTAATAATTAAATAAATCCCTAAATAATATCTAATGGTCCAGAACAAAACCAAATAAATAAATAAATAAAATAAGATGATAAAAACAAAGTCTTCATGCTAAAATTTCTTTATGTAGCTCAAATCTCCCATTTTCGACTTTTTTGGCAGATGATAGTTTTGACTTCAAACACATTGTTTTCTCTCGTTTAGATGAATTACTGAACCTACCATATATGGTTGGGCAGCTTGAGATGTCTAGTTTTCATCTCAACTTTAATTGTAGCACAATTCCACCTATAGATCCATAAATATCTCAAACAGTACACAAAGATCTAGTCTGATAGATTTGACAAGATTAGTCTAGTAAGTTAGACCCTTTAAAATAATATGTTCTCAAACTCCATTTGACCTGAAAATTTAACACAATATAATTCCATGTGTCTATTATATCCATGTGAAATTTCAACTTGATCTTGCAAAAGTAGTTAATGAATATTTTAAGGCTAAATTCGGGACCGACTTGGTTCATATCATCCTTCCCTTCTTTAAAAATAAATTGACTTCAAATATTTGTCAAGGAAAACATCTTCTAAGGTCAATAAATCAGTACCAAGTTGAAAAATAGCATCATCATCAAAATCAAGAAGAACTTTGATATACAAGCTCTTTTTTTCAGTCATTCTCCTCTTCTTCAATTTTAGCTGCTCCTCTTTGGACTTTTTTTCCTTATTTTTTTTTACTTTTAATACTATTGATATATTCTGAGAGAGCAACAAACTAAAATAACTATTTTTTTTAAGGAACCCTGACGCAAACTTCTGAGTTCTATACATAAAATAATAAAATTCAAATCAAAGACAACTAAAGCTAAGAAAGTCGAATAAAACAAGAAGAAAATAAATGATATAACTTAATTTAAGAGTTTAACTCAGATACCAACTAATACGTACATCTTGATCAGAAGAGTTTTCCTTTTGTTTATTTGTTGCTAAAAAATATTTATTTACAAGTACAAAAAACAAATTTGATTTATCAAAAATTAATTAGCTTTGTGGAGTCATTTATATACATAGAATTTTTAGATACATAGTTATCTTTGGTTTTAAGTTTTTTTTCAAAAGCACACTTTATAACAATTTCATATAATTTTCTATTGGCTAGATATTTTATATGTATGTATATGTATGTATATGTATGTATATGTATGTATGTATTAAAAAAAAACTTTTGATTCCGGTAACTGTATCGCTAACTATAAGCTAGTTTAAATCTTAAAAAATTAAATAAATAAACATACATAAGCATGCGTTTCTCTAATGGCATGATCTGTCAAACTCTCCATTTCACATTGGTCAATTTCGTGCCCCATCAGATCACCGTACGTACTCCAGACAGAAAATCGCCCAACAAATGTACCTTTAGAATAAAGTGAAAGGAGAAAAAAAATAAGAGGACAAGGGCAAACGAAAATTCAGCATGTCCAGCCCGACTACTTTTCCCGGCAACTCTTGGTCAATTGATGAAATAGACTCCACAAATAGCAAACCTCAAAGGAATTGGTTTGCATGATAAGACTAATGTTCATTCAACCTCATATCTATCAGTATCTTATTCGTATACATAGTCATATTTCTAGAAAAACCTTAAGCATATGTTATTAGAACCAAACCTGAATTTGAACCGATGAAGGCTGTAATTTTATTGATTCATTAGTTGTCTAGTGGTTGTATGCCTGATCTGATCTTATACGTGTTTTTAGCAATGTTATTAAATATCGTCTGATTTAATGGGTTAAATCTAGTGACTTGTTGAATTATGATTTGAACCAGATTGAATTTTAAATTAAATTGAATGAGAGTTGACTCAATCAATCCATAATCCAATCAAAAATTGATTTGATTTAAAAAATAATTTTAAAACGATATCATTTAATTTAAAAAAAAATCTTGGAATAATGGTAATGGACCGATAAAATAATATTTTTAATTTGAAAAAACTATTAACACATGTAGTACATGTGGGCAGCGTATTGGAGCTGCCCACGCACTTTGAGCAGCATGTGTAGTGGCTT
>Ga0325402_1003653_pt1 | contig 13974 bp, 8 predicted proteins | sample PopdelMetagenome_22_FD_207212 | JGI IMG/M metagenome (GOLD analysis project Ga0325402, IMG submission 207212) | Populus deltoides microbial communities from Bellville, Georgia, United States - Xylem-PdKOR-R3 | ecosystem: Host-associated > Plants > Phyllosphere > Stem > Wood/Secondary xylem... | reverse complement strand
CCCAACAGTCAAAGATCTCAATGACAGGAATAGAATTTAAAGGCATCATGTGACGTTTTGAAATAGATCCCAACTTTTGATAATTTTCACAAGTCTTACAGAATACATGTGAGTCCTTAAACATGGTGAACCAGTAAAATCCACTTTGTAAGATTTTTTTAGTTGTTTTTCTTGATGAGAAAGGGCCCCCACATGCCTTAGAATGACAAAATTTATTGACACTACTTACCTCATTGTCAGGAATGCATCTTCAAAATATTTGATCAGGACTATATTTGAATAAATAAGGGTCATCCCAATAAAAGTTTTTCACTTCGTTCAATAACTTTCTTTTGTCTTGGGTACTCCAATGAGCTGACAGATATCCTGAAACAAGAAAATTAACAATATTAGCAAACAAAGGTATTGTAGAGACAGAAAATAAAGATTCATCAGGAAAGTAGTTATCGATTGATGTAATGTCAAATCTTGAATTTGTTGTTATTCTTGACAAATCAAATGCGCCACTATACCTGTATACCTGGGCAATATTTCAACTTGCGTGGAAAAAAAAGTCAAAAATACACTTACAGTCTATTTCAAGGGTAAAATTATATGAGATAATATTTTTTCTTTTCCATGGCCGTATGGACGTGCCCCTGGAACATGTTTCCCGACCATTAAAATGAAAACAAATCTCTTCTATTAGGTAGATCGTTTTCTATGCATGACGAGTATTACTTACAGTCAACCGTCACTCCTAGCAGTGGCAAACGCAAGGGGCGGAGGTTGGATTAAAGACAAATGTTCCAACTTCTGTGGGGGTAATGAAAGCAATGATGACAGTGCCGGGGCTCTGATTTGATCTCAGTGCTCGTGACTGCTCCCAGGTCCTCAATATTCCCTCATCCCCGAAAGCTAAAGAATGAAAAGGAGTTTTCTAGGATTGCATCACAGTACAAAATTTAAAAAGAATAAAACAATGTACAAAATATTCAGAGAAATAATATAATTTAAAAAACTATAAATAATATTTATGATTTACAAGTCGCAGGTACCCTTAGCTACTCTTTTAAATTGAAAAATTATTGGAAAAAAAATCAGAGACATGATTGTTCACAGCGAGACAAGAACAATAAAAAAACCAAAATCAGAGACATGATTGTAATTGAATCTATGCATTTTGTTTCTTCTTCTTCTGGTAATCATAATGGGATTGCGTTGCTGGCATTCCACTAGGCCTCTTTCTCAGAGTGGGGGGGCGTTCAGTCATGATGATAAGATATGTGCGGGAGAGGCACAAGAAAGCTACTACTCACAAATATTCTACTTACAAATGGCACAATGTTTCCACATGTACAACACGTTTGATACCTTTTTGTCGTCACTCATGTTTCACCAAGATATGCAAGATATTTTTTTTAGTGGATGGAGTATTCTCATTGATTAGTTACTCCAAAGAATTGAACATGCCTTGTAGTATTATTATATTGGTACAACTATATATTTATTATTAATAAAACTTATATTTATTTTAATAATAATAAATTCAATATGTGATTTATGAATCTAGAATATTGATAGAGTTCAAAAAAACAAAAATGATTTACAAAAGAAATTATAAAGTTGTTATAATTATAGAATTTCTATTTCATCAAAGAATTGTTCCTCAAATGTTCCTAATCGGTGTTCTCTTAAATACTAGATATTTATTAGAGCAGTAAAGACTGATACATATTATGTTTTTTCTTTTATGAAATGAAGTTGATGTTCTTATAAATTGAGGTATAAAAGATACCTAAAATTAATATGTAGGTGTTTGTCATAAAACATTTACACTAAACTAACCCGCATGAGAATTCCATATAGAGATATCACATATGTCTATGGAAAGACTCAAGTGACGGTTATGTAAGTAATTTTTAGACTTAAGATCACTAAGGTATCTTATAAAGAGAATGTTATGCTTTGATCATATTACATGTTATCTTAATCGAGGCAACGAAAGGGTAAACATTAAGTATAACATGAACTATATGAAGACACTTGAGTGATCAATAGAGGATTCATCACCCTAGGTGAATTAGGAAAAGTACTCCATTTGTTCTCAAATAGTATTGACTGAGAAATTCTTGGCCAAAATAAAATGAGATTTCAAAAGAGTTTCAAATTTTATTCAAACGATCAATAACTATTATATAGAGAACAAACATGATTTAACATAACAAACATACTCCATAATTTAATGTTAAATCGGAATATTATTGATAAAAGGATATATTAATTACACTGAGAAACCGGTCATTGAAAGGTTAAGTCAAACCACCAATAATTTTTCTAATATTTAGGGGATTATGACACATTATTAGACGATACACCTAATCTTCAAATATAAATTAATCAATTGCTAAATTGCTAATAAATTAATTTATTAAATTATAATTATAATTTATATTTGAGCCAATGTATTAGGAATCTAATAGGTCACATACATTAAGAACCATTAGTCATAAATTAAACTTTGATGATTTAATTAAGTATCACTTGATTAAAATATATTTTAGAAATTAAGGACTAAAATCTAATTAATACAAGGATTATATTTATAGACTTAGAAAAATCAAATAATTACTTGATTGGGTTAATTTTTATAATTTTCTTGAATTAATATATAAATATTTTTCAAGTGACAAATTGATATTTTGTTAATTTATAGGGTTTCTTAGATTTCTTTATAAATAATAAATTATGCCTCTTAATTTTTTGTTGTTATATGTTTGATAGAAAAATTATATAAGTAACAAATAGAAAACTAGTTGTCTAGGCTCGTGTGGATTACCATAAGGCCGACAATTAAACAACTTATGGTTTGCAACTACCAGCCCTTAAAGAATTATTTAAAGCTGAATAAAATCAAACTATCAGGTAATAAATTCCTAAATAATTCTAAATTTATCTATTGAGATCTTAAAAACTGCTAAATAATTTTATTTTATTAATTCCACGTGTGTATATGAGAATCCAAAACTACCATGTGCTTTAGATAAACAAGCTACATGTGAGTGTCTCTTCCAAGGGGTCTGCATGATCTTTATATCTTATGCCCGTCTTGAGCAAGTTCAGATTGCATTAAGAAATTCTCTGTGTTGCTCGTCAATAAATAGTCGTTTGCCAGTGGACCACGGCTGAACTTATTTTTCCAGTATATCGTTCTAACATTCCTGGAAGCTTCCCGTGTATGGTGATGAGCAGGTGGAATCGGGGCCAAGTACGATCGAGCAGAGTTCCCGTGATTAATTATTGTATGTTGTATAAACTAACCAGATGTTTCAACTTTCTGCAAAAATGTTGTTATAAAAAAAGAAAAACTTAACGAAAATTATAAAAAGGAGTAGAAGTTTCCCAAGAGGACATTGGAAGAGTGTTTTCGGACTCCATCGCTCCAATTTCGTGCCAGTGAAACCCCCGACAATTAACTCCACTAGCCCTTAAACACCAGATGATGCATGCCTGCTAGTTCAATCAGCTACAGGGCAGCAACAAAAATTATGTCTCACCGGACATGACGAAGGGAGGGGGGTCAACAGTATCCTCTATCATCGTAACCCTGCAATGCCTTGGAAACTTCTTCATGCCACTGCATATCAAGAACTGCTCCTGGATCAGCCAAAATTGATTGCTGTGATGCATATGCATTGAGTCAAACTTGAATTCCCACCGCACAGCTTTATTGGCAATTACGCAGGAGGATCAAGTCCTGGGAGAGTAAAATGAAAATATTTCGATGCATGCTTATCATGCCGCCTCCTACCCAGCATCATTATCCCTATCTTTGAATCAATGAGATAAACAAATGCAAGAGCAGATCCAGTTTTCTGCAGAAGATATCAAGGGGGAAACCAGAGAGGGGATGCTCCCTTTATTTTAGTCTGTAAGAGAGCGTCTGCACAAGCTTGTCCATCATCTACTAAGTGTATTCCTATCATGGAGAGCGTCTGCACAAGCTTGTCCATCATCTACCAAGTGTATTCCTATCAAGGAGTGCATCTGCACGCAAATTAAAAACTGGTTTTAAAAAAAATTGAAATTTTTTATTTTAATACATTTCCCAATAAAAAGTACTTTAAAAAACAACAATTATCACAATATCAAACGGGCTCTAAGATAGAACCAGAGCATTCTTCTCACATAAAGAGGCAAATGCTGCATAGGTAGATATAAAATGCAGTGCAACCTGTAAAACAACACCACCAAGCTTTGCCATTTCAAGTAATTTATCACCAGTACACCTAGCTACACCAGCAATCGCCCAATACAAGGCAGAGTCGATGCAACTACTGAAAATTGGTAATACAGAATACAGATACAAAGGAAGATGGAATCTATCCGTTAGTACACAACTGAGACCCTGCAATGTTAAGATGAATAACTGGCGTGTACGGAGAAAGAAACAGTGATAAAAGATATAAAATGCAGTGCAACCTGTAAAACAAAATCATGGAGTTGAAGTTGTATGTACAGTAAAATAGATTTTATTGATTATTCAAAAACAGATCACGCAGTCACATCACCGCATATATAACACTTTGAAGTCTACTGTTTCATGCTAACAAAGTTTTCCAAAGTTCCTCAAAGACTACCACAGGTAAATGGATCAGAAATCATTTCAAATCTCCTAGTTTCAGTAGAAGGGTAACAGGCAACTGGATATAAGAAGCCTGTAAAAGCATTGTTGCTGAGAAATAAAATCTCATAGAAGGGAAACACGATACCACAACACACAACAGTTAATTCCTCTTGAATCTTAGGGACAACACCTAATCCTTGCTACCTCCAGTTAATTCAGAAATGCAAAATTTGGGTTATGCGAATCATATCCTGTAGTCCTAAATGCTACCTAATAAAACAAAAAACTGAAAGAAGCACTTCAATCGAGTTAATTGTGGAAGGCAGCATCTCATCCCAGCAACCTGCTGTGACTTTTCTCTCTGACCAGAACATATAAACCACGATAAGTGCCACTTTGAACATACTCTCCAATATGCCAAACTTTGGAGAAAATGAAGTAATGCTCATATATTAAAGGAAGCATGTATCGAACTTGAAAGTATGACTTCCCCAAATACAGTTGAAGTCATTATCAACAGTCAGCTCTGAAGGAACAGAAATCTAGCTACCAGAGCTACGATGAAGCAAAGACAGGCAAAACAGAACAATCCATCCTTGCCTTTCTCATGATCTGAACACAACAAAAAGAAAATTGATGGTTCATCCCATTGTATTCGCCTCTGATACCATTCCTGAAATACAAACTGGTGAAACTTTAAACATCTCTAGATTCCAAGGTATACTATTATCAAAATTTCAACTCCCCATGCACGATCCAAGATTTCCTTCATAAGCTGGAGCAAGAATATACAAACATGAAGCAATTAAAAAACTAGAACTCCTTACCGTGTTTGAGAAAGCTCGTTAGGCCTATGCTAACTTGCCGAGCAAATACAACACTGGATATATCTTCAGCATCATGGATAATCTTGCTCTCTTAAAATGAATACCTCCCAATATAGTTTCTGGCTATCACAGAACCAAAATCAACATTTCTTAGCGCAGATAAATTATCTTTAAACAATGAGAGAGCCCACTCATCCACATAATTTAACAACATTCAACTCACTTGCAGAATCGCCTTTTGCTTCAAAGCATCTATCCTTCTTAACAAAAGTCTCACAAAATAAAATTCACAGTTCAACTGAATCTTCATACATTGAGAGAAAATAATAGCAAGCTGTAATTCGCTGGCAAATACAAAATCAGTAATTCATATCTCACTTCTTCCCAGATATCATAACTTGAAAGCACCAGCACATAAATGCAAGTGATAATGGAAAAGGTAGTTTATAATTACTAATAGAATTTCCAAAGTGGAAGATATTCTTTCAATAAAATAAAGAACTCAAATAAATATAAACAAGGGTGGTCATGTTTAAATTCATGTTCATCATAGTTGTACTAGAAATTATTAATCAAATTTTGCCCAACACCATGTCAAAACAACACCCGCATGTAATAATGCATGCAATTGATGCAAACTCACGCCAAGCCCTCAGTAAAATTGTAACGCAATATAGAACAGAGAGATTCATCAAGGCATTCTGAAACAAACATTATTCATTAGGTTTGAAATTGTCAGAGACCACCAAAAAAATCAGTGATATATAGAAATAATCCAAAATAAATTGCAAGCATATTTACCATTTATCTAAAAAAAGTTGCTGCTCTATATTTCAAAAAAAAAAAACAAAAAAAAACTATCAAGTAATTCTTGAAGTTTCACTTGATAATCTTTCATAACTAAAACTATGGTAATCCTGTGAAATGACATCACTGGTGGCTCTATCATTTTGATACGCCTTTCTGAAAGTAGCACTTATCTATCCAAAATTAAAAAAACCCAGAACAACATAATTCCAAGCTACAAATCTCCCATTTAGAAGATAGCAGAACAACATCCCCTGCAACACTCAGGAAAATATTTTTGGTCAACTAGGCAGCCTGGGAAACAATAAACCAGTATAAAATTATCCTCCAACACTTAGGAAATACTAAAAAATAATACAATAAAAGGTGTTATCCTTCTTACCCTATACAAGTCATGTAGCTTGGCCACTTCCCTAAATTTTTCAGGAGGAAGCCAACTCCTCAAATTTGAAAACAACTTCTCGAGGGAATGCTTTGTATAAGTTGATCCTTTCACTTGACCTTCTTAAAAAGAAAAATGGCAATCAATAAAAATACTTACGAAAACGAGGAACCAGAATTTAACTGGCACGTTAATAGAAGATTTGAAGCTCACAACACACTCAGGGATAATATGCCTGTTCATAACACTCGACCAAACAACATAACACTTGGGATGATTCTTGGGATCATCAGCACCGGTATAGAACTCAATACCAGAAGGATAATAATGTTGAGACCCTGTTACTACTTTCTCAACATTACCTAATATAGCTCTACACGGTATAATATGTTTTTCGCCATTATCATCTGCCTCTGAGAACTTGGCACTGAGAACACAGACCCAAATCATCAAAACGCATAAGAAAAAGGAACTGAAAACCTAACAATTCTCCAAAAACTAGAGAAAATTCAAACAAAACGTGATCAGTGCATTACATCATACGAGGCGATTGAAGTACTTGAACCTTGCCGGCTGACACAGAAGTGTCCTCTACTTATCCAAATTGAGTTGGGTAGCATTACAAAAGCAGAATGTTTTCGAGGTTGTTTATCTAGAATTCGGACTTTCTATTTGGATTTGTATTTTAAAAGAATTTTTTTAAAAAAATAAAAATTTTTATTTTTTATTTTAAATTATTATTTTTTAATATTTTCAGATCATTTTGATATGTTATATAAAAAATAATTAAAAATATATATTATTTTGATATATTTCTGAGCGAAAAACATTTTAAAAAATAATTGATATTACAATCTCAAACACCTTGTAAATTCAATTGTTAGGTTTTATTTATATTATTTTAGTGTTTTCTAATTTTAGAAAGAAGTGACAAGTATATAATTCTAATTTGAGATGTTTTGAAAAATTTTAAATTGAAGTTTTTTGACTTAGTTAGCTAACATCTATTAAGTTTTATATTTCATTTGTGAGAGATAAACTTATTTAATTAACTCTATATCTTTAAAGTAGTGATTTGATATGTATCTTTAGAATGGTGTGTTATTTGCAACTATATTTCTTTAGTTTGAAAGCTTAAAGTGGTAAGTGAAAAAAAAAATTGTTTATATGAGTGACCTTTGTTGTGGGAGAATCAAAGAGCTCGTAAGGGCAAAACCAAGATCAGGTATTGGGAAAAGATGAAAAGGGAGCTTAAAATGAGATTTTTACCAAAACATTATAGATTGAGACTTTTCTCAAGTTTCATAAACTAAGGCAATCAGTTCTGATCGTGGAGTAGTGTATGATGGTGTTTGAATTACCCATGCTAAAATGTGATATTGTTGAGCTTGAAGAGCAAACAATAACTCAATATTTGGGAGGGTTAATTGAAGAAATTTCTAATGTGATTTGGTTGCAGCCTTATTGGACATTCAATGACGCGAGAAAACTTGCTTTGAATGTGGAAAAGCAGTAAAAGAAGGTTATAAAGACTGGATAAAAATTAGCATCTAAGGAGGGTTCTTCCAACCGGGGTAGTACTTCATTCTCCAAAAGAGCTTCGACAGCAAAACCTTATGTTGTTAAGGCTTCTAAGAAAGGAAGTGTCGGAGCTGGTTCTAAAATAATGGGTTCTTTAAACTTTAATTCAAACAAGTGTTTCAAGTGTCAAGAGTGTATGAAAATATTGCTTCTGATTGTCCAAACCGTAAAATTGTTAATATTATGAAGGAAAAGATAGTTAGTGAAGAGGACTTATAGAATGAGTCAGACTAATAAGGTGAAGTGATTTATGTTGATTAAGGTGAATTACTTATCATTTAGAGAAGTTTGAGCATTATTCATGATGAGAGTGAAGATTCGATTCATTATAGCATCTTTTTCACTTGTTGTAGTATAAATGGGAAAGTTCGTGATGTAATCATTGATAGTGGTGTTTGTGCCAATGTTATATATCTACGAATATGGTGTACAAGTTGTTGGGTTCCCTAATATCAGACACGCAATGAAAACAATAAGACAAAATTATTCAGGATTCTATAGTATCCCTTTAGACAGATCTAGAGTTGGCAAGGGATTTATAACTTAAAGATTTGATCTTCTACGATTTTGAATAATCCTTTAAAGGTTAGGTTGTCCCAAACCACAAATTGTCCAATTGTTTGGTCTCCAATGGTAATCTACACTAACCAAATCTCTATTTAGGTGAGAGAAATTGTTATGTCTATAATGTTAGCTCTCTATTATATAACTTACATATTTTTTTTCTGTCTAACAGAAAATTACACAAAAATAAAAGGTATAATTTACTATTTATAGGAAAATATAAAGATCCTTATAAATTAGCAAAATATCAATTTGCACCTTGAATAATATTCATATATTAATTCAGGACAATTTTAAAAATGAACTCAATCAAGTCTTTACTTGATTTTTCTAGGTCTACAACTATAATCCTTATATTAATTATATCTTAGTCCTTATAACATACATTTTAATCAAGTTATAATTAATTAAATCATTTCAGTTTAATTTCTAACTAATAGTCCATAATGTGTGTGACTCATTAGATTTCTAATATGTTGGCCTAAATATAAATTAGAATTCTAATTAATTAGAATTAAATAAATTAAATAATTTAATTTATTATCAATTCAACAATTGATTAATTTATATTTGAAGATCATGTGCATCGTCTAGCAACGTGTCATGATCCCTCAAATATTAGAAAAGTCGTTAGTGGTTTGACTTAACTTTTTAGTGATCGATTTGTCGATATAATTAATATCTTTTCATCAATAATATTCTAATTTAACAATAAAACATGAAGTATATCTATCATGTTAAATCAGATTTGTTCTTTATATTATAGTCATTAATTGTTTGAATAAGATTTGAAATTCTTCAAATCTCATTCCATCTTGGCCAAAGATTTTAATACTATTTGAGAACATATGAAATATTTTCTCTAATTCACTTAGGGTGATGAATCCTCTCTTAATCAATCAAATACCTTTATATAATTCATGTTACACCCAATGTTTACCCCTTCGTTACCTCGATTAAGATAACATATAACAGGATCAAAGCATAATATTCTCTATATAAAATAATTTAGTGTTCTTAAGTTTGAAAATCACTTACGCAACCGTCACATGAGCCTTTCTATAGATATAAGTGATTTCTCCATATAGAATTCTCGTGCGGGTCAGTTTAGTGTACATGTTTTATGACATGCACCTGCATATTAGTTCTATGTATTATTTATACCTTAACTTATAAGAACAATTGCTTTCTTTCATAAAAGAAAGAACATAATATATATCAGTCTTTATGACTTTAATAAATATCCAGTATTTAAGAGAGAATCGATCAAGAATATTTTATGAACAATACTTTGATGCAATAGGAATCCTATAATTATACCGACTTTATAATTTCCTTTACAAAACATTTTTATCCAATGGACTTTATTTTTACTCTAGATTCATAAATCAAATATTAGATTCATTAATCTAATATTATATGAATATTAAAGATAAATTAAGTTTTTATTAATAATAAATAAGTATTTATATGAAAATAATAATTCCACATGTAATTAACTGATTGGCTACAAGCCATATTAAACTAACAATCTCCCACTTACACTAAAGCTAATCGTTCATGCATCTAATACCATATTACTCCATGTAGCATTAACATTTTTACATGGATAGTGACTTAGTAAATGGATCTTCTAGATTCTCTTTGATAAGTACTCATTCTATCTTTACATCTTTCATTTCATTTATTTATCAAATCAAATGAAATTTTTTAATTACTTGTTTGGATCTTTGATGAAACCTTGGTTCCTTTGCTCATGCATTTGTTCCATTGTTATCACGATAAAAAGCCATTGGATCAATAATACTAGGAACTAACCTAGTTCATTGATGAATTTCTTGATCTAAACAACCTTTTTGCTCCCTCAAACATTGAAGTGTACTTTTATTTAGTCATAGAATTAGTTGTGCTCTCTTATTTAGAACTCTTCTAACTCAGAGCACTACCATTTAGAATAAAACATATATTGATCGGTATTCACTATTTTCCAACATTTCATTAAAAAATCTTAATTCAAACAATTTTAAACTTTCAATTTATCTTCTTCATTGATAGATCTTATAGCCAAGTATAAGATACCATTTCCTTCATATGTCTTTCAATCTATGTGTTAGAACACATGTCTTTGAAGGGAGGTGTTCCATGCAAAATAGATATGAATCCAATATTAGATTCTTTCATGCTAAGTTATTTTAACATTTAGTCTATATGCATAGATTAAGGCAATCTAGGTAACCTTTTAAATATAGGTTGTTTCTCTATAGATCTCTATATCCAATATATAGGTTGTTTTCTCCTAATTTTTTTATGGGAAAATTCTTGGACAACCAAAACTTTATTGATTAAAGTAAAGATATGTTGTTTCTTAACAATAATATGTCATCTATATATAATATTAGAAAAACAATACCACTCCCACTAACCTTTTATAAATACAAGATTTATCAATATTTTTTATGAAATCAAATATGTTAATTATACTATCAAAATCGGATATTACTACTCTTTAAAGCTTGTATTGTATATTTGTATTTTGTCTTTCATGTTAGTTTTTCTCTTTAAAACTCACTTAGATCAATTGTATTTTATCCCTTCAGGTGGATCAACCAAGTTCCAAACTTGGTTAATACATGAAGTTCATAGCTTCAAGTCATTTCTTGAAATAAATATCATATATTACTTCCAAGTAATTTGTAGGTTCATTAATTATGAGCAACATGCCATTCAAAGCTTCCATAAGAGGTCCTTATGTCATTGATGCATGACATGTTCTACCAAATTTATAGAGATTTTGTGTTTCTTAATGTTTAGGCTAAACATCCAATGTTTAAACCTTGTGAATATATTTCATTCGGATGTAGTGTTCTAAGAGGTGTAGAGAATCACATTCTCTTTTAAATAATCCCTAAAATATTTGGTCAAATATTAATCACCTTGATCTAATCAAAGTTTCTTAATACTTAATCCAATATGTATTTCAATTTTATAGTAGTTTATATTGAACCTAAGCATATTAAATTCATTTATATATAAACTATTCGTATAATTACCAGATCCATAAAAACATCATTAGTATGTTGTTGTCGTTGTGGTTTGTCCACGATAGTGGCAGCCATCAGTAGCGACAACAGTACTAGTGGCAGTGCAGAGGCATAATGGTGGCAGCCATTAGTAGCGACAATGGTACTAGTGGTAGCGCAGGGCAACAACCCTCGTGCTGCCCTAGTTTGGCTCTGTGTATAGCAACACCTGATGTTGCTTTGGCCTTCTACAAATGGCAGCATTACTTCCAAGTCTGGTTGGAATAATAACCAGAAAGAATAATAAGAGAAAAAAAAACTCCTTTGGAAAAAATAAATTTACGTATAAATTTAATTCACAGTTAACATTAATAATAATTAAAACATGCAATCAACAACTTTAATTGTCTAATGAAGATTCTAATACTATTGTTGGTTACCAAATATCATATACGTAACGAAAACAATAAAAAATTATTCGAGAGTCCCTAAGATCTTGTTAGACAGATCTAGAGTTATTTAAGGATTTATTACCTGAAGATTTGAATTTTTTCGGCTTTAAATAATTCTTTAAAGGTTGGGTTTGTCATAAACCAAAAGTCATCCAATGTTTGGCCTTCTTCAGTAATCCACACGAATCGATTTGCTACATGGTATATTAAACTAACATAAGTTACAGCTTAAGACCAAAAAACACCCTCAACCTTACATATTGAGGTGGCTGAAGAAGAAGCATGAAAGGAAAGTGATAAATAAATGTCTTGTTTCATTTTTTGTTGGAAATAGGTATTAAGATGAGATTTGGTACGATGTAATACCTATGAATGCATGTCATTTGTTGATTGGTCACGCATGGCAATATGATAGGAAAGTTCAACATTATGGTTTTAAGAATACTTATTCCTTTGAAAAGATGGTGTAAAGGTTATTTTAGGTCTTTCAAAACCAAGACTTATTTTCAAACCTTCTAAAAGGGCGGAAACACTTTTGATTACTTGTATCGAAATGGAAAAGCTTGTTAATTATGTGAATTTGGTTTATGCATTTTTGTTTTTTAAGGAAAATACTAAAATAAATAAATTGCCTCTAGAAGTGCAACCTTTATTTGATGAATTTTTTGATGTAGTTCCTAAAGAAATTCCACATGACCTTACTCCAATGAGGGATATTCAACATTGTATTGACTTCATTTCGGGTTCTATGCTTCCTAACAAGGAGGCCTATTAAATGAGTCCAACCGAGCATGCAAAAAGAAAAGTAAAAGTCCATATATTATACCTGCTTTTCTTGTTCCAAAGAAGGATGGATCGTCTAACTGTGTGTTTTGACCTAATCTTAAAAATAGACTGGCTAAGTGCTAATAAAGCGCAAATGGATTATTGCGCCAAAATAGTGAACCTTCAAGGACTAGAGGGACTAATAGTGACCTTTAGGGGGTAAGAAAGGTAATACCGAGTTGCATAATTTTGGTTATGATTGCTAAGAAGTTGCTAAGAAAAGGATGTATGGCTTATCTGGTTCATATTATAAATTCTGAGAAGGGTGGAATGGAGTTAAACAACCTTTATATGGTAAGAGAGTTTTCAGATGTGTTTCTGGAAGAATTGCCAGGATTGCCTCTTGAAAGAAAAGTTAAAGTTGCTATTGATGTATGCGAGTACAACCCTTATAACTTAGTCACCCTACAAGATGACACCAATAGAAATGGCAAAACTAAAGATCTAGTTGCAAGAATTGTTGGACAAAAGGTTTATATGCCTTAACAACTCTCCCTAGGGAGCCCCCATATTATTTTTGAAAAAGAAAATGAGACTTTCAAACTCTGTATTGACTATAGGAAATTGAATAGGGTGGCAGTGAAGAACAGATATCTACTTCCACGGATAGATAGTCTATTTGACCAGTTAAAAGGGGCAAGGGTATCTTCTAAGAAAGACTTGAGGTCTGAATACCATCAATTGAGAATTAAAGAACAAAACATTCTGAAGATGACTTTTGAAACACGATATGGGCATTATGAGTTCATAATGATACCTTTTGGGTTGAAAAACACCTTAGTAATGTTCATGGATTTAATGAATCAAGTTGTTTACCGTATTTGAATCAATATGCAGTGGTGTTTATTGATGATATATTAGTATATTCAAGTTTCTATATGGAGCATAAACAACATTTAAGGAAAGTGTT
>Ga0325402_1003651_pt1 | contig 13979 bp, 7 predicted proteins | sample PopdelMetagenome_22_FD_207212 | JGI IMG/M metagenome (GOLD analysis project Ga0325402, IMG submission 207212) | Populus deltoides microbial communities from Bellville, Georgia, United States - Xylem-PdKOR-R3 | ecosystem: Host-associated > Plants > Phyllosphere > Stem > Wood/Secondary xylem... | reverse complement strand
ACACCCTTATAGTCCCAAATTAATGGTCAATTAAAAACAATTATTAATTATTAAGGAATAGGAAGATTCAAAGATAAAGTATTAGGATGAAAAAAGTGGTAAAGAAAAGATAATTTTTATAAACTTGAGCTAAACGTACATTTTGATCCTCTAACTTTTCAAATTGTAAACCTTCAAACCATAACAATTTATAAATTTTAATTTTGGTTTTAATTTAATTTTTTTATTTTTTGATCTCTAATTAGAGAGATAAGAGAAAAGATGACTGGATTTCAGTGATAGAGAGCAAAAGTCTCAGTCGAGAGTGATTCTAGCCACGCAAATAGGTTGTTTTTGTGTCAATGAGTAAAGTTGATACAAGGTATTTTTTTTTTCCTCTTGAACTTACCTGAACTGGTAGATTTGAACCCTAAAAGAAATTTTATTTCTGGTTAGTTGTGAGTTTTAGAGCCAATTTCTGGCTTTTTAAAGGCTACAAATATGTTTTACAAAGCGTTTAAAGTGTTTTTTTTTTCATGTTGAAATATGGTTGCAATGAGTTTGTCTTGATCTAAAACAGACCAGCTTGATTTTTCAACCACTGGAGGTCGCTGAAATATATACTATGCAGGTGACTATTTTTTTTCAAAGAAATAAGGGGCGGGTGACCTGTCGTCCTGTATATGATAAATTTCTTAAAAAGTAAGGCCTAGACACGGGAGCTGCTCCAGACCCGCGTGCCTGGATCTTTTTCTAGAGGCCCAAGAACTCTGGGCCTTCCTAGCATGAGAAGGCGAGCCTTTTTTGCTTTTTTTATTTTTATTTTTATCCATTATAATTGCATTTTTTTCTTGCCTTTTGCTTTTTTAATTTTCATTACTTAATATTTGGTTGATTATTAATTAAGTAATGTAATTTGTTCCAATTTTATTTTTTTCCAATCACTTTGATATTTTACTGGTTTTTAATTTTATAGGTGTCTATTTTAGATTAAAAAAATTATAAAAAATATTGTTGAACTTAATTGAGTTCATGGCCCGTGTCACAAGTTTGATTAATTAACTTTGGTTAGTTAGGGATTGGGTTGGATAATTTTTTTTTGTTGCATGAATTGTTCTTGATTTATTTAAATAGATGTACGCATAAACTTCTTGAATTTTACTAGGAGTTTTTAATATATAAAAACATATCATAAAAATCTACATGTATATTTTTTTCAATAAAAAAAAATATTTGATTCTCGACTAAACATGAATCAAATAGATATTATTCATTTAAGACGTGTATATAAATTAACCTACCTGCACACCCATTTCATGAATAAATTAAAAAAAAACCAAAATGGCAATTTTTTCCTAATTACGAGGTTAATATATATATATATATATATATATGATGACACAAGGTTTAATATCACGAGTGAAAAAACTAAAGGTCAAGTTAGCTTATCATAACCAACGGTTGTAATGGACGTGGCTTCTTGGATATTTTTTTCTCCTTTGGAATTTAACAAATTTTTTTTTTTGCCCCCCTTATCTACTCGGATGCACAAGACGACGAGGGATCTGATGGGATTGTTGTGATGACCCGTTGGTGAATAGTTTTATGTGGTCCCCGTTAGGTTTAATGAAGTCCCTAAAATGGGGTTTAAAAATTGGACAGTTAGAGGGCTTGGATTATAATTTCAACCTCCATGGATTCAGAAGTAAGCTCATTGGGATCTCCATTAGTGTAGACAAAAAGCTCTCCTAAACCTAACCACCCCTCTCGCTTTAGCATGTTGGATCCAATGATCTTTTTCTTTAGGTCTTTCTCCTTCCTGGGAAGGTTAGAAAAAAAAGGCAGAGGCGGGGCCACTATCCCCCGCACCGGGGGGGCTCAAGGAGTACTTCCCACTCGAAAATAAAAAGCACTCAAGCGACCACCACCTCAACTGATACGAGAAGTCATCCTCCTAAAGGTTAAAGAGTTCGCACAGATATATGCTTGTCGGGAACAGTACTTGTGCCGGGTAATTAACTTCTTTGTTCACTTGTAAAGAGTTAATTATAAGGGAGTCACTTGAGTTTATCGAAATTAACTAACTAGTCCTTGCATTATAAAAAACAATTAAGAGTTCCTTGGTCAATATCATCGATTCAGTAGTTTAATTATAAATAGGTTTAAAAATATGGGGATCAAATATACAGTTCTTCAAAGCACAAGAACTGATTAAATGATTTTGTTAGGTTATAAAGTTATAATTTATCCTTTGATAAATGAACTGCCCTTCCTCAATAATCACAAGGATAAAAAACAATGGGGCAGACTTGAGGGTTTCCCTGCTGTGTGCTTCGGGGGGGCTAGCAAAACCGTCATCAGCTGAATCAAGATATGACAAACCTAACAAAAAAAAAACAAAAAATTGCCAGGCCTATCAATAAAAGCATGAATGACAGGCAGGAGAGGGGTAGTAGTAGAGGCCGCCATGGTTAAGGAAGGAGTTCTATGGGATGAATTTGTCAAGATGGTGGGTTGGCAGAGGCGCAAGGGTTTCTCCACTAATGGAGGGTGACACATGTGAGGTGAGGAGGGTAAAGCTAAGTGGCCTCTCCCTGTTTTGAACAAACTACACTAGGACCCACCCCTCAATGGGGTACAATGGGACCGCATGTGCAAATTTGTGGCATTGGGCCCATTGGAAAGAGTTTAAGCAGCTTAGCTAGAGTGGGTAGGGTGGTGAAAGAATTGTCTAATCATACTTTCACCATCTTCTTCCCTCGTTAACAACTGTCCTCTCTACGAAGGTTTCCTTTTTCCTCCTCCTTCGTTAATGGTTGATTGAAGGGATGCCGATCTTATAAATACACTTTGTTGATATTATAAAAACACTTTGGGGCCTTAATCATGCTTACTTTGTTGGTTGATTGAAGGGATGTCGATATTATCATGTAAGATCACCCGAATCGCGTAGATGGCCCACCAAAGTTGTGCTTATCAAAGAAAATCAACCAATGATCGAGCCTCTATAAAAACATTATTTAACGAAAGATTATTCGAGACATGATCCTATCACGTTAGAAATCCATTAACTTTATATAATCATCTTTCTTCTCTTCTGCAACAATTACTTTTGAATGATCCAAAAAGATAAAAAGATTGCCCCAAAGTGACTTAGTTTTCAAGTTGGAAATCCCTTTCATGGATATGTTCAAGGCATTAAACTTCTTTTTAAAAAACAATCCCAAACATTGTGTGTATGACTCAAAGAACCCTTCCATGTATTCAAAGTGACACTGCCTCCTTCATTAAAAAATGTGCAAGAAAGTAGGAGTAGAGCTGGGTGGAGTTAGCTTTAAGTCATGTGAGGTGACACTTTTTTTTTTCTCCCGAGTCTTCCTATAACCCAGTTAAACAAGTCAATCATGTTGTTAACATGATATGAAGCATTTAAAACCTCGATTGCCGTCTAGAATGTCTACCATTTCTCTTAAACAACAAACAAATCATTGCCAGTATGAATCCCATCAAGCTTCCGAGTGTGATTTTTCTTTTTTCTTGTTCTTTTTTTAATGAAATAGAAGCCCGTGAAATAAGTTTGGAAGTAGAAGACCTTGGTCAATCAATGAGACAAAAATATATGTGCTTTGGTTTCTAATAAAGCAAGACACTACAGTACTAGACGCACATAACATCTAGCCCAAAGTAACACAGTCGGGAAACATCTGCACATGACATAGCAACTTATATTATAGCAAATTTTATACAGGTTCGCCCAACTGATGTTATTAAAATACTTGTTGAAAATTATTTAATATTGTTCCAAATTAGTTTTGAGCTCATGCCTTCTTATATATCAAAGTTTTTGCCACTTGTGTTTCCTATAGTTATTAGTCTACGCGTAATTTTGGCCGCTTAAATAAATAATCGCATTTATATAGCATTGGTTCATTGCAGTATTGGCCACGTTACATTTGTGTAATAGAATACCTTGCTGATGCTGCCTCGCCTAGAGGAAGCATTTGTCTTGCTTTCTAGGTTAAAAGTTCTGATAAATTATACCGACCACCTTAAAATTTGCTGTATAGCAAAGATTCCCTTATCTTAGGTTAGTCAGGGTACTATAATATTATCTTAATGTGAGATCGTTGTTTAACCCACCTGTCTTGCTTGTCTTTGTTATACAAGGAATAGAATTGCAGGCTATGATTTTTTTATTCGGATATTACTTAAAGATTTATGCTACATGTATAATTGAGGGTAGCCTTTAACTTATCAAGCTGGATAGTACTGTTTGATCTCTAATTATAATTTTATTCGTATATATATATATTACTTAAAGATATATGAAGATATATTTGTTCATCAAAAACTAATTAAGATGTATATCAAGATTATAACTATTTTCATAAAAAATATAAATCATAATTTATAATAATTATTTTAATATTTTATGTGCGTGATAATTTAAAAATTAAATTTATTTTATTTTATTTAAATTAAAAATGATTATTATGAAAAAGTTATATTGTTAACTCAAAGAAACAAAACCCTCTATATTGGATTCATAAAAAAAGAATAAATTTATAATGCTAACTAATTAAATATGAAAATGTAAGAAGAAAAATTAATTTTTATTTTTTACATTTCTAAAAAGTACGTGATTGTATATAAAGAAAAAAATATTGTTTGCATTTTTCTTTTGAAAAACATTAATGGAAAACTGTAAAGAATTTTTAAAATATGTTTTTAAAATTCAGTATAAATTTGGAAAACTAAAAAAATAGCTTTCCAATTTGTTAGATGAAAAGATATTGTATTTTAAAAAAAATATAGATTTTTTCTTAACTTTAAATTTATAAAGATTTGGAGTATTATGCTGTATCTGAGCAACCCCTGTACGTATATCTTGATAAATATTGGAATCATAGAGTTTCTGTTCCCTAGCGTGCATGTGGGACTTGGCCTCTGAATAAGGGCTCAGCAGAGAAATTAAAAGCTGGAATATTATGGGTTTCAGGCAGTTCATAGCTGCCTCATGTGATTATCGATTAATTAATTATCAAGACCCTTGTGCACGTATAAACAATGAATCCTGGAACACTCGAGGAATTTGTTTGTTGGAAAAATCCAAGTAGATACAAGGATCTAACCACAGCTGAAATTGTTTTTAATTGAAGAAAGGCCCAGACAAGAAGTTTGATTAAAAGAAAGGGAGTTCATGTTGAGCACATTAAAAAGCCATCCTCACATGTTTTCTTAAACAGATAACCTAAGATGCTACTGTTTCCTGTTCTGTCACTCCAACTCATCATCGCAAGTTATTTGTTTAATTTAATTTCTCTTAAGATCCCTTAATAAAACCCTAAATCATAATAAAAGGAATGCTGTTTGAAGACGCAGTGCCCTCAATGTTTAAACCATTCTCAAGCTAAGACGATCATACAGTGTGGCAACCTCAATAAATCTCATGCCGCCGGCATCTTTCCAGTCAATGAAACTGATTTTGGGATTCTCCTAACTGATCAACATGGACAATTTAAACCCGATTTTAGTTGGTAAAATTAAAATCCCTCATTCTGTCAGAAAAGCTTTTTCCCAACTAAATCTTGTTGGGAAAAGTTCATCGTTTATGTACAAGTAAAGCTATTTCTTATGTCGGCAACCGGAGGTCTTTTTTACTTTAAGAGATTCCATCCAATAGTATTGGCAACGGAATTTCATCTATCTATCTGATTGCATGTTGCTTTTCACGCGAAAGATGACATTCAGTACAGTTTGGACATATAGATATTACACAATTTGTTTCTGGACTTCTAAGGATGTGTCTGTCTTCACAAATGTTTCCAAATCTCAACCCCAAGTTTGTTTGTATTAGAGATGAGAATAAAACTTGGATAACATGAACAAATATTTTAAATTCAAAGTTGTAGAAAACGCCTACAGATAGTTGTAAATCGAGGAAATATATAATATATTTACGTGGAGGTCAGAAGATGATTGAAGTAGTTGAGCATCTAGTCACTGGCCATCAGATTGATTTAACAATCTCTTTCAAGAAAAAGTCTTGTTGTTTAATAAATATGCAAAATCTGAATACAATAATACCCACTCATTTCTGTTTAGATACATTAAGAAAAGCCGCCATCATCACAGCCACAACGAGAGAGGGAAAAAATAAAGAAGAAACGAAAGAATGTTTTATTTCACTTGTAAGCATTACAACCAATGTTCAGGTTCTACACGAACTAAGAAGACGGGTGCAGTTTTATGAAAATATGAACTAAGATTATACATACAGATACATTCAGACTTTGACACTTGCAGAACCATCTCGGAAAAGGCCACCTCGGTAAAACCCTAAAAGAGAATAAAAAATCAAGCAAATAATACAAGACAAGTCTATGCATGCTAAGTGGGCGGCCCAAGTACTTAACCCAATGATGGATATCCAGTCAAATCCCTCGAAGCAATACAAAATCATCAAAATACGTCTCTACTTTTTCTCAGACCCTTTAAGGTTCAAGTTGAACCATTTCTTTTTGGAGGATTTATCCTTTCCATCAGAGCCTCCATCTTCCACTGGACTCTCAGCTTTTGAATCGTCACCGATAACTTTGCTTGTACTTCCATTACTTAAGTAGCTCACCATCTTAGTTACAGTGAATGAAGCATGTATACTATCCCGCTGTTTCAGCAGCTCATCAACCTGCAGCAACCAAAATGATAAGGTGAGCTAAAAAAAAATATGAACCTGGACCTCCAACGTACAGTGCGACCAGAAGATATGGAGCCAGAGTAAGCTATGGCAGCTATGATTCCACCATGATAACGGGAAAAAGATATCAAATACTAAGTTGGATGGGAAAACAATCTTAAACAGAGCTTTCCAGCATTTTCAGGTGGCAAATGGTTGTAGAATAAGAAGCTACACCCTTGATTTTCCTCGTTGTAAAAATTCATTTTCACCTTTTTTTTTCTATCGTATAACTTTCCTTTGCTGAAAGACAAAAAGAGAAGATACAAGGTAAATGTTGTCACTATGACCAAGCAACGAGATGACCTTCTTCTCTTGCAATGAACTCAGCTCCAGAAAACAATTCAAGGAAATTTACAATAGCATGTGTATATGCTTTTGTATGCTAATAATTTAGTTTGGAAATATTGCACATATGTAGAATAAGAACATCTAACAGGAGACACCAAGTTTTTGAAACATACCGATTGCTTTTCCTGGCTGTATCTGTTGGTTACTTCTTGGAAACGAGCCAAAGCCTACAGAACATCACAAGTGAGTTTCAAGGACAAATGGGCACCACCCTATACCCATGCAAGTCACATCAATAAAGCGGATTCTACCTTTCTGTACTCTGTTTCAAATTGGCGTAGCTCATTTCTTTTTCTAAGAATTTGGGCCTCAATATCCTTGAGCTTCTCTGTGGTATCCTCGTAAGTCTTTGCACAAAGTGCCTCGATTGTGTAGGTAGCAGTCTTGAAAAAATTATCTCCTGAAAGAATTCAGTAAACGTCAGACAGATAAAAATTCTGTAAGACAACTAAACCATGCTCTAAGACACAGAAAATAGTTCGAACCATAAACTGCGAATATATGAGTCCCAGCTTTCAGTTCAGAAACTTCACAAGGTTGAAGACCTTCCAACCTTTTAAAGAAAGCAGCATCAGGATCCTTGGCTATTGCTAACTGCACCACCATGGTGTAGAAAAAGATTACTACAGCCACAAGAGGAAAAAAGCAGATAACATCCACCAAAGTAAGAAGACGGGGAAAAATCAAGTGACAGGATGCGACCCCATACCGCATTCAAAGTTGAATCCATTCTGTACACTTGAAAATGTAAGAAATACATCCCTGCAGAGGTCACCTTGCCAGATTTCTCACTATCTTCCTGTATATAGATAGTAATATAATTAGTTTTGTGAATCCGCAATCAAGGTGTTGATTATAACACCACCAGATAGTGACTGGTGATTTAAGCACATGCATCTAAACAGCTCACGCGGACAATTTAAATACATGTCTAAGTGGTCGAGCAAATAAAATAGGATGATCAGAAACATTATCCAGGGTACATAACATCATAAGAAAGGGAAATTTCATAAACCTAACATAAGTTTTAAATGCTAGGATGAGATATCACTTGATTTCACAGTAATCATGGAAATCAAATTGAACTTCCAGGGAAATCTGAAATGAATAGTCAATATATTTGCTTTTGAACTAGAATAAATCCATAAGTGAAGCAACTACAATCAAGTGATCAAACTCTGATGTTTGAGAGAATATGCTCCTCGTAACTTTATTAAGAAAAACAAGAAATCTTTAGTTTTTCCTCATTAAATTATACACATGTCCAAATGCAAGATAAACATGGTAGGCATTAAATAGCAGGTAAGCGAATGTAAAAGTAAAAAGGTTAATGCGGTTTGGCTCAACCGAGATCAGTTCAACATATAACAGGCAGTCCTAAGTACTTTGAAAATCTGAGATTGTGCAAAAGAGGAAGTCAAAGTAGAGACAGAAAACAGTAAAGATTTAGGAAGTTTGGCACCCGAGTAGCAACTCTTATATGTTCTCTCTCTATGGATTACAATTGCAATGCAGCTTGGGGAACTCACATGCCCACAATCATTAAGCTTGCCCCCCAAAAAATAATCAAATTAGCATGTACCATTCATCACGAGGAAATGCTAAACCAAACTTTCTGGAAGATCACTACAATCCTTAATAAAGGCCAAAACCATCCAAAGAACCTTTAAACAGCTTTTGAATGATTTTTGCTACACCATCAGAACCTAAAAGAAAGTTAACAACTACAGATGGTAGTTGAAGTCAAATTCTTCCAGTGCAAACCAACCTTTTTGGGAAGAATATTGCCATCTTTCTTAGTAGTCAATTCCTTTAATTAATTAAGCCCCAATTCAAAACTCCCAATATAAAGAATTTCATCCTAGATATCAAGGCTCAATCAGCAGCAAAATGCGACAAATGTTTAAAAATGTACCACTTCAAAAGAAGGAATATTGAAACAACTACAAAGAAGGAATTTCATCCTAGATATCAAGGCTCAATCAGCAGCAAAATGCGACAAATGTTTAAAAATGTACCACTTCAAAAGAAGGAATATTGAAACAACTACAAAGAAGGAATTTCATCCTAGATATCAAGGCTCAATCAGCAGCGAAATGCGACAAATGTTTAAAAATGTACCGCTTCAAAAGAAGGAATATTGAAACAACTACAAAGACAGGCCCAAGTCATCTGATAGAAGGAGCTCATCTCCAGATGTTCAAGCCACAATATCTTCCCATCTAAGAGACTGCCATTGGCACGCGTCAATGCCTTTATCATCCACATAGTACTACCATTTAATGAGCCATCACATCCTCTTTTGGGTTGCTTCCTCATGCTCTCTTATAATTGATTAGGAGGGAGAGAAATTGAAGATTATTTGATGAAGACACCCTTGTTTCTAGTTTAAGAGATCTCTTCTTTAAAGATTTTATGGTGCAGGTTAGTTAAACACGATACTTGGTTCACTACTTTTTTTATTGTAAACTAGCAGATGACCTAAATCGTAAGGATAATACTTTTAGCTTCCAAGGAATACTTGTGGTATACACAAATGGGAGGCACTCTTTTGGCATATTCTTTTTCCTCACTAATAGCCAAAAAGAATACATGTTAAGGGAAAAGATAATCCATTAAATTCAGCAACGAGTCACCTTGCCCAAGAGCTCCAGTAATCCAATAATCCATTAAATCCAATTCCTGTGATTTTCTCATGGTGAATCGTAATATACGTCGACAGTCTCAAAGCTCTATAAAGCTCAACATATACATTTTAAAGACCCACCTTCACCACCATAAAATCAAGCAAATATGAGTCATTAATTAAAAGCCTCCACATTGATCCACCATTACAGGTCAGCAACACCACATATCAGTAACCCAGAAGATCTATATAACAGAGAACAATCCTATGGTTGGTACAACCTCTCGTTCTGTCTAACTTGATAAATTCTTTACTATTTGTTGGTATGACAATGTATAATCCATTTTGGTGCATGTAATGGTGAAAAAGGATTGGAATATTAACATTTGCTGCCTGAAACTACAATATTATATTATTATGATTGCATATATTAAGATTCAAAACCTAAAAGGGTGCCTTTTAAGTGGTAGGAATGTGGGATTCAGGTTGTCGTGATACAGAAGAGCATGGATGGCTTGACAGGTAGAAACTGATTCGAAAAAAAGTCTTAACAACAAGCCCTAATCATAAGAATACACAACACTGTCATCCAAAGTTGCAAGCCAATAAGGATATGGCAATAAGCATACAAAATGTTGCCACAACATCAATAAAGGTACAGAACTTTGTTCCATGCATACTTCATAGAGAAAATATAGCAATAAGCTAAAACAACACAAAAGTTATTAAGCTTTCATCCATGATTTTGTCAGTCCACAACTTTAAAGAAAGTTTTTCCTTCAAGAAAGAATAAGCTATGAGCATACAGGAGTGTAAGAAAGGAATAGCACCTGTAAGGCCAACCCATAGCCACCATTGGCATCTTGTTCAAAATATAGCAACTGTAAATCAGAAATGCAATATAAAGCTGTTATATTCGCATAAAAGGAAAGTGGTGGAAGGAGATATAAAGTGGTGGGGTGTGGGGCCAAAAAACTCCTCATATTCACCGCACTTGGAACTCAAACAACCTTAAATTTGCTTTGTGTTGTTGAAGTTACTCTTACAACAATCCCTGCCTCAGCTTGTTGCTCATTTATGGTTACACCAAAGAAGTGGGCACATTGCTTTTCCACCTGCAATTAAGATCAATTACATCAACAAAAAAGAAAGAGTATAATTATAACTTATATCAGTCATAAACGTAGCAAGTACCTTCCCACTAACTGATGTACCGACAGGGAGGGGTCTGACTGTGACAGTTCCATTAAGAGCTTCTTCAAGAACATTAGCAGAAATTGTAGTCTTGATAGGGACACCGAGCTTGCTATAAACAACCAAATAAGAAATTTAAAAAAAAGTTTTCCTTAAAAAAAATCCAAATACTTCCAACTCAAATCACCTGAATAATGCAGCAAACACTGTATTGACAGTTCCCAGATTAGACAAATCAATTTCCATGTCCATGCTTTCAACATCCAAAGCCTGATTAGAAATAATTATAGAAGTCCAAAAAATTAGGATGTGTCATTGATAAAACATATAATTTGCAAACATGAAGAGAAGAAAGGAAATAAGATCAAAAGTCATTCCAGCTTCTATGAATTGACAATTAATAACTTAACTCTAGAGAGGGCCAACATGTGACATTATGTATTAAAAAAACTGCAACTATTCAGAATTAGAAAGACAGTAAATGAATGCCCCGACATTCCTCATGACCAGACAGACAGAATGTGGAACAGCAAAAATATGGCCAAAAGAAAGCTATTACTAAGTTTAGTTGTCAAGGTGCTGCACCTCTATTTATATTATCTTTTATGTTTCACTGGCCATTCAGATTTTTGGTACTTTCAACACTTTATTAAGTGTGCCATAGTTATCCTGATTGCTGTCTTTTATAACTCCCAAAGGGAAATTCCAGCGAACTGCACAAAATAGACCCTCAAGCTACACCATCCAGTATCATTTTTCACAACAATGGAGCACTAAACATCGAACATTAAAAATGTAATATGGAATTACAGAGAGGGAGCAAAAGAGAATGAGAGATAGCTGGGAAAAGGCACCTCAAACCCATCACTGTCATATTGCCTTCTCTTCTCAGGGTCAGAGAGTATACTGTAGGAATATGCAACCTCCTTGAAAAGTTCTGAAGCTTCAGGATTACTGGCATTTTTATCTGGATGATATCTGTCCAAAACTTATTTCTTAGTGACCATAAGCTTGTACACAAATTGACATAAAAATTGACCAACAGCCTTGTCATTGAACAAATGATTACCCCACAACAAAAACAGGATGTTATACAATGAGCATGAAAGATCATGCAAAAGAGAAGAATACATGGAATTTGCCAAAAAAATAACTTCACTTATCTACAAAGAGAATAATAAGAAAGGATTTCATGGTGAAATAGCTAAATTCTCTTTATTATCCAATTCATGTTTTCATTATTACATTTTATAGAGCATAAAAGACAAAAGAAAAGGAAAAAGCAATAACAAAACTGATGGCAAAGGGCTTATGTATTATCATTTTATTTTGTTTATGTCATGTGGATATATGGCTTCGAAATGGCAAATGAGTGGAACTCAATTTTGAACATATCTGGAAAACATAACATCCAGTTCCAAAATGTGCAATTTCTAAACCCAAACATTTTACCGTTAAAAACAGCCTTATACTCCATTTAGTAGAAGATAATAATAATAATAAGAAGAAGAAGAGGAACATCTGTAAATTGGTTCATTTGCTGGGATGAAAAAATCAAAGGAAGAAACTGGTTTGGAGAAGGGCTATGCATCCTAGGGTTTAAAAAAAGGAAGCAAGGAAACTTTTTCAAAGAATTTTTTCTTCTTGAACTGAAGCTTCCATTTCCTTAATTAGACAGAAGGAACCAAAGCTTCCATTACCTTCCCAGCCTTCTACTTACACCCTACCAAAGTGCGAGCAATTTCATCAAATTCATTGACCTCAATTTTCCACTTTTAATCAAATTGATGGTCTGCATCTACCAAGCCCGTTTTGGATGATAGCATAAGAATATAAGTAGAACACAGATGGGAACATAATAACTCCCGCAGTACACCAGACAGTCCGCAAACAAAGCAAGTGCATCATACTCACAAGATTATTCAAGCTATTCACATGCTTAAAATAAAATTCCAGCTCATTGACATGCTATCTATCCAAAAACTGCTGAGATTGCACTGTTTATAAATCAGTTTCCAAGTACTAATTCCAAATTTCTCACTTAATCAAGGGATACTAGCACTGACCCGACAACAAATTCAGTCGAGTAAAATTGTAAAGAGCTGATTAATGAAACCCGATTCAGCTAATAAATAAGAGCAATAAGGAAACAAACTTAAACTCTGAAATCGAAAACTAGCAGAGCCCATGAGCAAAAAAAAGTCGGATACAACACGCAACCCCCCAAAAAAAAAATCAATAGTAAAGCAGCAATAAAGAAAGAACTTACTTGAGAGCAAGTTTTCTATAAGCAGTTTTAATCTCCTGATCGGTAGAATCCCTTGATACCGACAATACTTCATATGGATCTCTTCGAAGTACCGGCGGTGCTGATGTAATGTCTGTCTTCTTCGAACCCATCTCTCTTCCCAGTTCCTCTCTTCAGACGGTCTTTTCTTCTCCTCTAAAAATTAAATGTAAAAACTGTCACGAGAGAGAGAGAGATTTGTTTACTCTGCTTTGAATCAGCAAAAACCTAATTAATAATAATAAGAAGAACAAACACGGAATTCAAGCAAGTTTTGGATCCCTGATTAGTTTCTTTCTCGAGGAAAACGAAAGCGAAATTGCCAGTTTCAAATTATAATATAAAAATAATTCAAACTACAAGATCCAGATACTTTTGAAGGGAGCAAAGCACCAGCTAGGGTTTTTGAAAACTTACAGATTATTATATCGGGGGGAGAGAGGGGAATGAGAGGTTTGAGTCGTTTGGCTTGAGAGAAGACCCCTTTTGCTCTCTGTTTCTCTCTTTCATTTCTTCTTCTACTTTTTCTTTTTTTGTGTCCTAGCGTATTTTCAGCTGCCTGATTTTTTTGCCCTTTTTCTTTTCTTTTTACGAACTCAGTCAATTCAAAAATTTGAAAATATTATAAAAATATTATTATTATTATTAATTTAATGTCCAAGAAAATACTCTGACAGCTAGAATATTATATATTTATAATTTCTCTTTACATCTTTTTCTTCTCGAACAAGTAAAATAAAAAAACTAAATTCATCTCTTGCCCTGCCACCATTTCTTTCTTTATTTGTTTAATATAGTACCTTTCG
>Ga0325402_1003649_pt1 | contig 13980 bp, 9 predicted proteins | sample PopdelMetagenome_22_FD_207212 | JGI IMG/M metagenome (GOLD analysis project Ga0325402, IMG submission 207212) | Populus deltoides microbial communities from Bellville, Georgia, United States - Xylem-PdKOR-R3 | ecosystem: Host-associated > Plants > Phyllosphere > Stem > Wood/Secondary xylem... | reverse complement strand
AAATATTCTCCTTCCTCTCCACCCATGCGATCTAGCTCTTCATCCCCCCATCCTAGTAGCAGCAACAATAACGAGCTTCCTTACAATTTCAATGTTGATGGTGCAGCTGTTAGAGATTTTCAAGATGAAAATAAATATAGAATTGGCTTATAGGCGTGTTTTTAAGGAGTTTATTTGTTCCACACAGAAATAATATCTCTAGGATACAACTAAGGCTTTTAAACTTCTAAAATAAAAAGATAAGATCAAAAAAATAATATATATTTTTATTGTGTTTTTTTTTCCTGTGTAATAACATGTTTTTATAGATTTGAAATATAAAAATAAAATAATATGATTGTTCATCAAATAATATGACATAAAACAATATAACTGTTCTTATTAAATTACAAGTTTTAAATGCTATCTTTTAATATTATAAATATATATATAATAGGAAGTTAAATAGGAAAGTCCGACCACTATAACTTAATTTATTACATAGTAAAAATCCACTTTTAAAATTAATAGGAAGTATTTATTTTTAATGTGAAATAAATATTTTTTTCTTTATTTATTTAAATATTACACCAACAGCAGCGAAGGATGTTGCATAATAAATTGAAATGGTTCCTACTAGGATTTCTATAGAGTATTTTGGTGAACTTTTGTTGCTCACCGTGAAGGCCAGCCATGGCTGGTAGGGGTTAACATCCATAGAAAAAGAAGAAGAAGAAGGGAGAGAGAGAGAGAGAGAGATTCTCAGAATTCATCATTCATTCATCATAATTTGTTCCATAGCCATCCAAAGTCTGTTACATCCATACAAGGCTATTCCTTCTCTGACAGATTCCTGAGACTAAGGAATTAAAGAAATAGCAACACGTGTACCCTCTTATTACACGTACAGGACTGAAAGGAAAAATTGAAACGGTGCGTTTTTCCATATCAGAATCATGAGAAGATTCTCTCCACCGCTCAACTTAAACTTGTGAGTTAATCTTTCCATATCAGAAGCATGAAACCTTGGGAATAGGTTCAACTTGGCACAGGTAATGTACTTCAGCAAGTCTTGAGAAAGAACCTCTGGATCAACTGGCCTAGCAGAGGCTTGATCTTCTTGAGACTCGCTATAGGGCCTATCATCTATATTAACACCTTTGGCCTGTGATTTGAAATGACTACTAACGACAAACTCTGCAAGCATCTCATCTGTTATGGGGTCATCCACTTCCTTAACAACACAGAGGATCTCAAAACAAGAAAAGATGGGATCTGTCAACTCGATATTCTGTGAAAATGTTTTGGAGGAGTCGTACCTTCCTCCAACATGATTTGCAGCAGCAAGAACAGAGCACCGAGCCTAGAGAAAGGTAACAATGCGAGCCTTGGATATACTAATGCTCTGCTGGTCCATTGCTTCATGGATGCTCGCCTTGTCCTGATCATTTATCTTGTCAAACTCATCAATTAAGCAGGTCCCTTGATCACCTATAACAAAGGTTTTTCATTCCTACGGTTAGAGAATAATATAAATTATATTATAAGAATTCACCTAAAAGTTTAAGATATTAAGTTGAGATGGTTCTTTGACATAGTATCAGAGTCTTAATGACTAAACGGTCATGAGTTTGAATCTCACCATCCCCGTTTATTTTGATAAAAAAAAGGTCAATCGCATTGGAAATTAGCAACGAAATATTTCAGATGCAAATTTAGCAACAGATTAGTAACGGATTACATATATATTAATTTTTTAATATTAACAACAGAAAATCGATTGCTAAAAAATAAATTAATATATTAAAAATCAACAACGGATTATCCATTGCTAATACGCACACGATTTACAGTCACTGTGCTAATAAAAAGTCACTGTGCTGATAAAAAGAGAAGAACAAAATTTGACTTTTATATAATAATAATAATAATAATAATAATAATAATAACATGTCAATAATTAATTGGTATAGGTATATTTTGAAAAAAAAAAAAAAAAAAAAACAAAACCTCACACAGAAGGAGACGATTACCGATCTCAAAAGACAAAACTTTTATTCTCCAAATAAAGAACTCTAACCCCATCGATCTGTCCCTTTCTTTCTTTTCTAAAAACCCACCCTATCTTCTATAACTTTCTCTTAAATTTTTCTCCATGAACATGTAATTCCAAAACGTCCTTTTTCAATAACCCTATTTTACTTTCTTAACTTCTTCTGTGTTGTGCTCCTAAGGAATCCACTTGCAAGGAACATATTTCATCTTGCAAGGAATACGGTACAACAAATTAAGAGAGGTATAATTAGAAATCCATATTTGAGAGATTTTATTTGTAATTTAGAGAGAATATATTTATTTTATTAACTAATTTTATTGATGAGAAGAATAATTTCGTTCGATCTTTTGCAAATTATTTGTTAAATATGGCTGTCATCACATGCTAATATTTTTAATTTTTAATCTAATATATTTCATTTTCAATTTATTAACTGGGTGAGGTATGAAAAAAAAATATACAGAGAAAGGGAGGTTGGGCTTTGTGTTGAACAGAGCAGAACAGAGGATGGAGAATGTTATTTACATGTTTCGAAAAGTAAAGAAAATTGAAAATTCAACTGTCTTATTACAGTTATATGCAATAAAAATAAATTGTAGGCTTACGGACTTTGTTTACATATAGAGAATAATAGTGGTAAAGCGGGCTTTATTATAGTAGTTTAGGGTTTAGGTTTGAAATCATTGCCAACCCATTATGTTAAAAGTAGGAATTGACGATAAATATTTATATTTCTTCAAACACAAAAATGTTCAAATGATCAAGAAATTCAAAGAAACTTCTGCATTTATGATTGCTTTATTTTGGTAGCCCTTTGAGCGATTTTCGTCCTTTCTAGTGTTAAATTTTTAGATTTGTGTTTGGTACTTTCAATAGAGTTAACATATTTTTAATTGGTTTTTGATGAAATTTTCAATTTGTTTTTCAGTATATAGAATAACCCATTATATGACACCTAAAATGGGCAGATGTTTATTTATCTGCTTAAGTGTAGACTAAAAAACTTCATTTCAAGGAAAGAAAAGGATTACATAACATATTTCTTAACACTATTATTATAAGGTTATTGTGTTTTATAATTATTTTTTAAACTTTATTAATTTAATGAATCTTTGTCATTTTTTTAAGCTTCAGTAACTCATAGCGTGGGCGTGAGATCAGACTTATTTTGAGGTCAAATTTTAAAAGACCATGGAACAATTGAAAAAAAGTTGGTTCAACTTATAGAGATGAACTCTTTAAAGAGTTTAAGGTATGAGATTATATATTTTTATTTTAGACATAGTTAAGTTAACTGTTAATTAATATTATGAGACTTGAACATATTAATAAATATACGTATTGAGAGATTGTTTGATCGATGGGATGTGATCCAGGATGATTGGATCAATATGGGAGTTGTAATGACATATAATAGAAGTGTTGTCGATAATTTGGTATCAATAAAAATAGAGGAGACTTTGCTGAATTTTTTTTTAAAAAATTCCATAATCTTAGACATATCATTCAATACTTGACATTAGTAAAGAAATATTTGAGATTTCATAATATTATATTTGAGATGTTACATTCTTTTTTTCTATGCACACCATATCTTAGATGCAAGGATTATTACTTTAGTAAAAAATATTTTTTTATGGAAGTGAATACCAAATGAAATACGAACCTCTTAGATACAATTAATATAAATAATAGTTTTTTATTGATTGAAAATATAAATTAATATATAATTGTTTTTGCATCTCTAACGACTTCAATTAGGTTAGAACATGTCATGTTACTATGATATAAGGCAAATTATTTCTATTTTAGGAATACATAAAGAAATGGTAAGGTATATACCAAAAAAATATTATAATAATTAGAATATAAGACATTAAATTCCATTTTATGATGTAGCTAAGAAGTTTTTATTTTATCAATATTTTTTGTTCATCTTTTTTACTACTGATTATGTGATTGTAATTATATAGGCTAGTTAACAGCTATGTTGAGCTTTGTTTGTTTTTTTATAGAAAAAATATATATTTTCTGAGGATGATGAACCAATTGTTCGTAAGATTTGGGAAGATAAGACTAGAATTGCTTTGAACCAGCAGTTGACAAGAGCTCGTAAAAGAGCTATGTCTGACAGAAATACCATAAATATTGTGGATTGCATTAATAAAGGTCCAGTTTGGATACACAATGATGATTGGAATCAAATGATTAAAGAAATTTGATCCACCCTAGAATTTCAAAGGAGATTAAAATCTGCAAGAAATAATTGACTAACTGAAACATATGGTAAATTAAGCACTCATTTTGGAGGTACGGTGTCATTTGCATCATATCGAACTAGCATGGTGAGGATTGTTTATATTTGTTATAATGGACTTCAAATTTTTATATTTGTATTTTTTAATATTTTTTGTTTGTTGATAGCAAGAAAACGCAGGTGGAAAAGAACCTTTATGGGATGATGTGTTTTCAGTGTTGCATCAGAGTGCCAAGCAGCCTGAAACATTCATAGATAACAAGTCTAAAAAAGTTGTTGTAAGTATTTTTTTAATGTAATTTAATATTATTTAAAATTTAAATGAATTTATTATTGTATTTACAAAAAAAATGATTTCAAGATATGGAGCTGATCGGGAAAATCATCCTTCATTTGATGGATCAGCTTGGTGTGTGGCTGTAGGAGGAGTTACAAAGGGTAGAATACATGGTGCACCTGGTATGCTGAAATCCATGGTTAGTACGAGTGGTTCATTACAATCCTATACGATGGAGTCAACACCTCCTAGCTCATCAATTCAGGCATTGAAAGAGCAAATAAAGGAAAGATATGGTCATATTTTATCATTACAACAGGAGATGTTCTCAAACAAAAAATTTCTTAGTAATATGGGATACCAAACTTGGGCATCAAATATGGACCAAGGTATGTCGGCACCTATGACTTCATCTATACCGTCACATGTGGCTCCATAGATGACAACACCTATGTATCCCCTGTCTCATCCAGTATATCAACCTAGGCCTCGACCACCATATACCGGTCCCACCGTATGATGGTCAACATTGTTTAGGTTTAATTCTACCACCACCCCAATCGCCACCTTTATGATATAACATATTTATTAAATGTGACTTATCTATTTTAATGTAAATTTAATGAGATTTAGAAATTTATTATGAAATTTATTTTTATTTGAGTTATTATTTTTTATAAAATAATTTATAGTATTAATTTATGTTCTTTATATATTTATCTATAATTTTTGAAATATCCACAAATAATTAAAAAAAATTCAATAGATGGGAAAAATAATTTAAAAATTCGGACAAATCAGCAATGGATCAGCAATAAAGTTTCCATTGCTGATCTGCAACGGATCAGCAACGCAATACCCGTTCTTGACCAGCAATGGTGATTAGCAATGAAATATCCATTGCTGATTTATACAATTAGCAACCAAATTTCAGCAACATATAATTTGTTACTAAACAATCAGCAATTGATAATCCGTTGCTAAAAATTAGCATCTATTATTAGCATATGAAATTATCTGTTGCTAATTCCGTTACTGAGTTTTATCAACAACATAATTTAATATTATCTGCAACGGACTAGTTAGTTACTAACATGCTCTTTTTTTAAGTAGTGATAGTCGTTAGAACAACAGCAGAAGCCCCTTTACCAGTAGCATACGCGGCCCTCTATCCAGTCTTTTCAACATACTTTAGAAATCAAGTTTTTTTTAGTGCCAAAATCTACGAGAAACACATTTATGTCTCCTCGCAGCCGGTGTTTCCCCTCAACATTTTTCTTTTGGCCTCCAAACATAGCCAGAGCGAATGCAATTTTTAAGCCTTTATGTCCATAGATGGATGGGGCAATACACTTGATAATCCTTTCCCCTATCCTTGGGTCTTCAGACAACTTTTCAATTTCTTCTTTGTTCTCTTGAGTGAGCTTATACACAAAAAAGAGATCTTGCTTCTTTATGACATAGTTTGCTTTGATTACAGAGGAAAAGACAGGAAATCCATTCTTTTTGTTCAAAAACAAGTCAAAATTATTTGCATATATGCCAGTGACCTCAATTTCTTCCCTAGGGCTTGCACAGTCAATCAAATCATTCAACAATTTCACTTCCTTGTATCTTGGAAGCCGACCGGTAGGTACAATTCTAGGGCTTTCTTGTAATGTAAGGTAATTACTGTATATTGTCTGCTCAATGTTAACAGTGAATGGTCCGTTTGATTGGCATTTAAGGCAAGAGCCAACCTTGACTTCTGAATAAGAATTCTGAAAGAATGGTTCCAAAATTGCTCCATACTTGTTGCAATCATATTTTACCTTCTGCAATTGAAAGAAGAGAGAGACAAAGATTCATCAGATTCTGGCATATTTTTTTTTTTATCATTGATATCTATTCTTACTATCGAAATAGTTGAAATTGGTATCATTTGGTTATATTTAAGAGGTGTTTTATGGAGGTTGTTTTTAGTCTTAATATTGCTTAAAAATATATCTACATTGAGGATTATAAATTTTATTCAATTTGATTTTGTGATTTAGACTTTTTTTTAGTTTATTGGGTTAATAAGATGGCTTGTAGATGTTTTAAGAGTGTTTTTAAGTCAAATGGGTGGGAAATGAGTTTTACGAATAAAAAAAATTATAACCTTAATTTTCTAGCTACCACAATGGTAACCAAAATTTAAGCTAGTAGATAACATGTCGTCATCCATAGTGGGTGACGTGTTGTTTGCTTTTTTTATAAAAAAAAATAGGGGTGGACAACCACTCTTCTAAATGAGATAAAAAACTTAGACACGAGGACTTGGGCTTAAAGGCCCACATACCTAGGCTTGAAGGCTTGCGTGTCTAGGTTCATCCTTTCAAAGGCCTAGGGTGTTGGGTCCTTTTTAGGCTTTTTTTTTTAAAAAAATATTTAGGTTAAATATAGATTTATGAAAAAAAAATATTGAATTCGGTTAAGTTCATGACTAGGATCGCATGTTTGACGGGTAAAGCCATAACATTCAAACTATTATATTCTTTCTATTTTTTGTTTAATGTCTTTTTTGTCCATCAATTTAAAAAAAATCAATTTCACTATTTTTTTTACTGATGATTTATTATTTTATTTAACTTAAAACTAGAAAAAAAATATAATTTCACCTTTCATCATCAATAATTTGCTTGTGCTATCTTAGTCCCACTCGCCTGTCAAATTTCTTTTATTTTAAAAAACATATCATACAAAAGGAATTCATATACGTTTCATTTTCATATAAATCTATTAAATGAAAAATAATCTTTGGAATAAAAAATTTATTGAATTTGATTGTGTGCATGACTTGCGTTGCGAATTTAGTTGGTTAACTCGAGTTCACTTGTTCTTTTTTTTAAAAAAAATTGATTGTTGTGTTTTTTTTACCAATTTCTTCCTTCAATGTTGAGTTAATTGGAGATTTAGCTTTCAACTTTGTCTTTTCCAAGATTATTCTCGTAAGTTTCACATGTCAACCCGAGTTGACTCATATAGATCCAATGTGTTTCCATCTAAATATTGGATAAAAATATCATTCAAATGCAAATGATTCTAAATTCATGGTTAACTTTTTTGTGGATACATGTTAGCAATCATTATTTATTTATTTTTTGCGAGAATGCATGTTAATAATTTTTTTTTGTTTCAGGATGTATTTCTTCATACCTTAGGATGACTTTATTTGAGCTGAGTCAATTTGACCTATGATAAGAACCAACAAGCACCACAGAAAAATCCATAGAGGTTGCGATTAGGCCAATTACAAGGTCAAGGGTCAAGAAGCCTAAAACAACTTTCAATGGGTTTATTTAGGATATTTGGGCCAAGTTAAGCTTTTAGAATTCAATAAGGAATGATCAAGCTTTAATTAATTTGATCTATGCAAGAGTCGAACCAGCTTAAACCAGTTTCGAGCTTTATTTTTTTCTATTGCACAAATTAACGCTAATAAATATAATTTTTAATCCGACCATTAGATTATGAAGAAATCTTACTAGAAAACTCTAAAGGCCTTATTTTCTAAATGTTAAAATCTTGTAGTGATCTAACATTGGATATGTCTTGCAATACAGTCTAGAAGCTACTATATATGATTTACATTATTTTTCTAGTTAGTTTATGATTCTTTTTCTTATTTGAATTGGTAATATTTTCTTATTTTCTCATACTTATTTAAGATATTTTTTCTTATTATAAATAGAGTTATTTATCTTGTATTTATATTTTTTTACAGACTTGATTTAATTTAGAATAATATTTTATGTGTGTGCAAGGTTACTCATACTCTTAGTTCTTCATTGAACTCTTTAAAACTTATCAAGTAATTCTGTTTTTGTGGCGTTCATCCTTATACTTTCAGTTCTTTGATTTTTAATAAGCAAATGGGTTGGGTCTTTCATCTAATAACTTTGGTTTAAGTAATTATTACATTGGGTTTTCTATCAATCTAATTTTGGTTTTATTGGGTTATTTCTATCTTGTTTGTGAGTTTAAAGGTTCTCACCCTTCGGGTTTGTAATAATCCTAAAATTTTGTGATGGCTTGTAGACCTAATTTGGGATATAATTAAGAAAATTGGTTTAAAATACCAATTTATAAATTTTATCCTATTAGGTTTATTGCCCACTTTTCAAGAGCGAGGATTGAGCCTTATAGCCAAGCATATGTCCCAAATCACTTCTAAGTCCTAATAGTTTATTATCTCTAATAGTAAGTTAGTATAGGCAAAAAATTTTGTCGAGGGATATAATATGTAGTTTTATCATGAAAACAAAGTATGAAGCAATTTGTCTTAAGTAAACCCTTTACCTAAAACTATGAAAATCGGTTAAAGTTCCTAGTTTGTATAAACTAGGTGGCAACTTCTATTTTTATTCTTACACTTTAATTCACCGTGTTGTCCCTTGCAACAAGTTGCAAAGTTTAGGTCGATCCAATATGTCACAATCTTAATATTAAAAAAAGGTTATCTCAATTTTTTTTTAAAGTCGAACCAAGCTTTTACTGGCTGTTCAATTTTTTTTTGAATCTGTCAAGTCAACTTTTTCAAGTAGAGTCAACTCTCATGCGAGTTAATTTCAAACCCAGGCTAGACAAGAAATTGAATTGAGATGTTTTAAGGCTGACCTGTTAAGTTCGGTTTAATGACAATGTCAAATATTTTTTTTTTAAAAATTCCATCTTCTAATTGTATTTTCTTTCAATTGAATTCTTTTTGGCTTTTTTGTTAATCAATTTTATCCCTCAACATTTGACTAATTTTGAAATGATCTTCATAATTTATTTTGATTTGCTTTCCATGAGATTTTCATAGTCTTGAGAAAATGTTCTTGCATTTGGTTAGTGCTCAATTATATGAACATATATTTTTATTATTATTTCATCAAGTAAAAAATAGTTTTAAAGAAAAAAATTATTATTCCCAGTGGAGTTCATGATTTGGGTTACGAGTTTAGTATGTTAGCCCATAAAACCTGAGCTTATCTAATAAATCATTGTCTTAATATTAAAAAAAAAATATCATCTTAAAAAAAAACTTAAAAGCCAAAGCACACTTTTTTTGGTTGTGTGAGTTGTTTTTGGACCCATAAAGTTAACTTGATCATATCAGGGTAACTCTCATAGGGTTAGTTTTAAATCAGGACTCGATAAGGAATCAAGATGGGTGAGTTTAAGGTTGTCACTCTGGGTAATAACAATACTAAAAAGTTCCTTGGAGCCTAGATATTTTTTTTTTGTTTATCCAACCTGTAACGTAGTATGAGCCAAAAAAACTAGTATGTATGTATGTATCAATTTTTTAGAAATATTTGATTGGACAAAAAATATTTTTAAAATTTTACTGGTTTGATGGTTAAATTAGATATTTCAATATTATATTTTAATGTTATTAAAAATAAATGAGAAAAAAAAGGTCAAGCTACCATTTTTAGGATATAGTTAAAAGGAGTTTAAGGACAATAGGTTAGGTTGTAGAAATACAAATAATCTACAAATGGCTATCTAATACCACTTTTAGTTTGGCAAATAATTCGATCCTGTTATTATCCTATTTTTTTAGTAAAAAAACCTCCACAATAAATAACTTTATCACGATTCTCTACTTTTAAAATCTTTATTGATCTTCCATGAATACATATTTTCGTGGGTTTTTCCTTCTCCTAGCACTTTATTGCTCAAAATGTTTCCTAATTCATTTTTCTTACAATGAGTTTTCTAATTTATATTACTTTACAATTTCATTTTATCCTCTTAAAAAAAAATAAACAACTCCTCTTTAGTATTTTGAGGATTATTTGACGATAAAGCTAGCTTCAAAAGCTCCACATTATTAATTATTAACAAAAAGTAATTAAAGAGGAAAAATTATTGTTCTCCTTTTAACAAAATAGTGTTTATTGAAAGAGTATTTTTTATTTGTTTGAATTTCTTCTTCTTCTTCTTTTTTCAGTTTCATCCTTTAACTTTAGATTTATTGGTGATTGATCTTCAAAATTTATTTCAGTTTACTTTTTATAATATTATCCTAGTTTCATGACTCGAGTCATGAATTTTATGAGTTAACGGGGTTGACTCGGGTTTTTAAAATTCTTTTTTTAATTGATTTTTTTTTCAATTTTATCCTTCATTATTTGGATTGATTAAGAATTGAGCTTCATAATTTGTTTTAGTTTGCTTTTTATATGGTTATTTCAATATCATGATCTGAGTCAAGAGTTTGACGGATTAAACTAAATTGATTCAGGTCATTGTTTTTCCTTTCTCTGATTGTTGTTTATTTCAATCTCATCCTCCAATCTTGATTTGATTGGGAATTGAGATTCATAATTTATTTTGCTTTGCTTTCTATTATGTTATCTCGATCTCAAGATATAGGTTTGACAGGTTAACTTAGATTGACTCAGTTTTTTATTTTGTTTTTTAATTAATTTATTTTTTAATTTCATTCTTCAACAATGGGTTGATTGAGAATTGAGTTTCAATATGTTTGTTGCTTTCTTTGAAATTATCACGGTATCATGACCCGGGTCGTGAATTTTACATGTTAACCTGAGTTGACTCGAGTCGATCTAATATGTTGTTGTCTCAATATTTTTAAAAAATATATTGTCTTGAAATTTTTGTAGTCAAACTATTTTTTTTTTCCATATGCCCAGGTTGCTTTAAAACTTGTCAAGTTGACCGGGTCATATCAGATCAAACTCTACATGGTTTAATTTTCTTCTTTTTTCTTTAAAACACATTAGTAATGCCTATATTTGTTTTTTCATTTTTAAAAAAATTACTCGAATCAACAATGTTGTGTGGGTGTATGATCTAATAATATCTAATACACTTATATTTCACAAATATGGGACAAAATGCAATACTTTGTTTATTTTTTAAATGACACAATTAAATAAAATGTTCAACGTTTTGTTTTTTTAGATATTCAGGATGTTTTTTGGTTAATTTATATATCAATCAAAAATTAAGTTTTTTTATTAGATAATTCAACGAGGTACATGATGGATGTTTTTACACACACACACTTACTTAAAAATATAATAAAAATATCATAATTGCAAGAACTGACTTGTGTGAATTTGACTAAAGATTCCATTTATATTCAAAATTAAGTGATACAAAGCATATTGGTTAAGGTGGTGATATATAGCCAAGTAGCTATTATAGGATGCAATTTTACTCACTTATTACATAAAAATATCAATTTATATCACATAAATAGGTAAAACATTGTATAACTAAGTGCATAAAACAAAACAAAACATGTTAAAATGACTAGGGAAAACATTATACTAATCTACAATAATTTTTTTTTTTCCTCTCTTTTTTCAAATTACAATTTTACATGTCTAATTTGATGACAAATTTGTCTAAATTTGTTGAGGATAGACAAAATTAAACAAAAAGAGACCGAAGTATAAAACAAAAAGAAAAAACATGGCTAGTCAAAAATTCTTGGAAAAAATTCTTTTTAGTCATCATACATTCTCTTTTTCTTTCTTTGTAGTCTCTATTTTTTAACATTTTTAATTTTGATTTAAAAATTCATTTTCTTTATATTTCAATCACTGAGTTAGAAAAAAGAGAGATAAAATCACATAAAAATAATGAGGAGAGAAAAAGTCATCGGTTTGACCACTTTTTAGTGATGAAAATATCATTCTTAATGTTAACGAGTTTCATTCAACAAAAAAAGTCTAATGATGGTGGCTATTATCTCTAAACATCCATGGAAAAGGATATTTGATTGATTTTGTTTTTTGTAGTGTTTTTAGGGTTTTTTTTAGAGTTATTAGGCTGTTTAAAAACATCCCCAGTCAGATTTTGAAAAATAAACGACAAGTTATCTATTACAATAAATGATCTTTCTCCTATTTTTTTTAAAGAGGCAAACAACAAGTGGTTTGCCACCTAAAAAGAAAAAAAAATAACTCACCCAGACACGTGGGCCTAGGTTGTGAGGCCCACATGCCCGGCTTTGTTTTCTAGGGGCCAGGAGCTGTGAACCACCCAGGCTAGGCCCACGCATTGAATGGTTTTTTTTTATTATTATTCATTGATTTTTTATATAAATTTTTCAAGTTTCTTATTGTTTTTATTGTATTATGTTTTGATTTTTTTTAAAAAAATCAATTTTGTTTTTGTGTTTCGAGAAACATTTTCATCAAAGAAAAATTACTACATATAAGAAGTTTCATATATATTTTTTTCAAATTATTTCATTAGATATTTGAATTGTTAATAATATTTATTTTTTTAATAAAACAAAACAGCTATAACAAAATATACAATCTAATATATATATGTGCAATCAAATTAATAATTAAAGAAGTATTCAAATTGCTAAAATATAATTATCTTTTTTTAAAAAATATATTAAAATATAGTAATTACTATATTTACCACATGAAATGCATGAGCAAAAAACTAATTATCATCATTTAATAGTTTCAAGTAATTATAAAAATTAAATTATAAATAACTCATATGTCCATGTTATTTCAAAAAGATGAAACTTTTCCCCATTGATATTTGTATAATATACTCTGATGTTTAATGAATAACTAATTTCTTTTTTTTCCATAGTGCACCTGACTTACCTTGTTTTTTTTTTTCTTTTTCAATTTTAATTTTCAACATGATATTTTTAAAAATATATCTATAGGATCAAAATTGTTATTATAGTGCATGATATTTTTAAAAATATATTAAATTAATTTTTTTTAAAAATTATCAGCATATTAAAATTATAAATAAAAAATAAAAAACCATATATTAAATCATAAGTTTCAAAAATTAACTCAAATTTATTTATGTTAATCCTATATTTTATCATTTCAATGTTAAAAAAAAAAATCATTTTGAAGTTTTTTTATAATAAAAAATTTAATCTAACCCAGAAGTAGAGCGGTAGATAAGTAATCTAGTATTATCTAAAATATTTAATCGTAATACTTTTTTATTGCTTTTAAATAATAAATATTTTTAAAGCAATTTAGAAAATGCACATGCCAAAATCTTTTAAATAGTTGTTTAACTCTGTTTTGTACTACAGGTGTAAAGAGCATTCAAAGAGAACGTTAGACAATATTATTTGTGATATATGAGAAATAAGCTGTCCTTGAGAATAGTGATAAAAGTTCAAACTATATTGATTCTGATCATGGTGTAATTGCCTCCTATTAGTCCATAGACGTAAACATGGCTGAAACAAGTACAATATTAAATTGTGTGAATATATTTTTTTTCTTGTGTTTTTCTGTATGTCTATGTGTGCAATCCTAGCAGAAACTGTCTATGGATCTTTCTATAGGAAAACAGATCTGTGTACTGAGAAATGATGAGAGGATTTTCATGCCCAGATGGTAATTAATGGACTCCTATGAAGCAGAG
>Ga0325402_1003647_pt1 | contig 13985 bp, 9 predicted proteins | sample PopdelMetagenome_22_FD_207212 | JGI IMG/M metagenome (GOLD analysis project Ga0325402, IMG submission 207212) | Populus deltoides microbial communities from Bellville, Georgia, United States - Xylem-PdKOR-R3 | ecosystem: Host-associated > Plants > Phyllosphere > Stem > Wood/Secondary xylem... | reverse complement strand
TTTGATAGTTTTCTATTTTCTTTTGCTTTAGCCTAGATAACGTCCAAACCCCTCCAAATCGCATATCATCTAGCATAAAAATCTGACTTGAATCTTCCTCGTGGGATCGACCCCTTGCTTGCTCTATACTATCTTGTGTGTTGTGTTTGAAGTTAGGGTAATTAATTTGTGCGACTGCGACATCACAAGACATCTTAAAAAAAGAACTGAAAAAAATAACAACTGTCATTCCTTAAGAATCAAAATAATAAAAAATAAAATTAACAAAAAAAATAAAAACAAATATCAACACGCCTGGGTAATGAAATTAAGAAAAATTAAAATTATGGATCCAATGATGAAATTAAAAAAAAATTAAAATTTGATAAAAAGACGATGAATAAAAATAAAAAATCAAAACGTTGAGGGGCAAAACCTTAAATATCATCAAATATTGAATTGATGGGAAAAAATGAAAATTCCTAAGGCCACTATTTTACAAAAAAAATCCAAAACAAAAATAAAAATCAAGAGAGTGAGAACTCAATTTGAAAAAAAAAATAAACAAAAATCAAAATTAAAATACAATGTTTTAAAGCTATGCTCGACTTGATGGGTTGACTCATGACTTAGGGGACTCGGGGCTGAGGCCAAGCTAATTTTCAAAAGAAATTAGAACAAAGCACGAAAAACATTTAATGCTTATATTTAATTCAAAAGTAAAAATCCTCGTAAAAAATAAATTAGGCAAAGCCTAAAAAAGAAAAAAAGTTATGGAGACACATATTTCTTTTCCAAAATGAATGGAAAATCCCATAGGAAGTGGAAAAAAAAAACTAAGAAAACATTTGAGGGTGAAACTAAAAGAAAATGAGCTAAAAAAAGAGAAAAACCAAGCAAATCCGGGTGAACCTTCTAAATTCAGGTAAATCCCTCAAAGCCATAAACAGTTAAATTTTATACCTAAGTTCAACTAAGAAACTCAATATAAAAATATTTAATATTAAAGGGTGAGATAAATCAATTTAATTAAAAAAATATTTTTAAAAGAGTAAGATCTAGCAAAGACAAAAAAATAAAATAAAACTAAGGCAACCAATGTTACTCTAAAAATGTCAAAAGAGTCTCATCAAAAGTGGTAAAAAATATCGGATGATGAAACCAAAAAAAAAGATATTAAAAAAATCAAGTAAACCCGAACAAACCTCCTAACCCCATATTAATATCTCAAACTCGCAACCTGTTAAGCTGTAGACCCGTGCTCAATTAAAAGGGTCAACACATAACAAATTTAATTTGAAGGATGAAATGTAAAGTAAAATAAAATTAAGAAGTTTAAAAAATCAACAAGGAAAAAACCCCAAGGAGAATAAAATCGACAAACAAACTAATTCTATAAATCATTTCAAATACAATAAATAGAAATTAAAAGAATGGAGACCAAATTAAACAAATAAAAAAATCCATAGGGGATGAAATTGAAAAAAAAATCTAATTTTATAAATTATTTTAAATAATAAAAATATTAATCAAAAGACCAGGGAAGAAATCTGAAAAAAAAACTAATTAAAAGGTTGCATTGAATTTTGTAAGGACCAAATTTCGAAGATAAAAAGATCCAATGGAGATGAAATTGAAAACATTTTCTTTTTTTATGAATTATTTCAAATAAAATAAATATTAATCAAAAGACTAGGGACTAAATCTGAAGACAAAACTAATTAAAAGGTTGCATTGAATTTCTTTATGGAAAACACGATTTCCTAGGAAGAGAGAGAAAAGGAGGAAAAAAAGATGGTCATTGACGGCGAACCAGAGACGAAGAAGAAACACGTGTTGATTGGTCAGGTAGGCACCATCGAGAATATTTCATCGCTCCCTTTGAAGCCACCATATGACCACGTATCTTGGCTGCATGCGCTGCCATAAATTTTTTGGAGCCCCACGCGCCTCCAATTTAATAATTTAAATAATATTATATAACTGGTAAAAGACATAACAACCCCTCTCTCAATTAGATAATTACCTAAAAAACCAAAAGGAAAACACATAAATGCCCATGCATGCCCGTTTCTTATTTTGTCTTTCAAGGGTAAGTTCATGAATTCACTGTACAATTAAATCTAAAATGTAAAAAATAGCTCAAAACGATAGGTATATGTCATTTATTATAAGGGTAAAAAAGCCATTACACTACGCCAAAAATTTATATGAAGACCAATCCGCCCGTAATGAATTCAACAATGCCAATTCAATCCCCATGCAAGATACGAAAACACCTTCAAAAGTAACATCTTTCAGTTTTATGAAGAAGGGCTTAGATGTCATAACATTGTTCCAATCCATAGTGCTATAAGTTTAAGGCCATAGTAAGAGACTGATGCCTTTTAGGTTTTTTTTTTTTTTTTGTAATTATTACTGATGCCTTTTAGGTTTTTTTTTTTTTTTTGTAATTATTAGTGAAACTGTGATTTCTATGAAGATTGAATCAAAGCCTCATATGAATGGTATGCAAATGGAAGACCAAAATCATTTAACAAGTTGCTCGCGACTTATTCCATGCAACCTGTTTGATTTTGTGTTTCAAAAATATTTTTGAAAAAAAATAAATATTTTTTATTATATTATTTACTTCAAATTAATTATTTTTGGTGTTCATATTATTTTGACATGCTGATGTCAAAAATAAATTTTTTAAAAATAAAAAAATATATTATTTTGATATATTTTCAAGCAAAAATCACTTTGAAAAGCAACAACTTCCACAATACCAAACGGGCTCAAGTGTATGATAAAGAAAAGAAAGCATTTGCATTAACCTTAATTTACCATAACTTGCTGTTTTTTTTTAACTATTTAGTTTACATTGCCATGTTACACTTTAGTTCTAAAAAAAAATCAACGTAAAAAAATTTAAGTCATAGAAAACTATTTGTTATTATTATTAAACCTGACCCAATGAGTCAATCTTAAAATTTCTTGACTTAACTCCTTGTCTAGCGTAAATTTAAAATTAAATCGCGTGAGAGTTGTTTTGACATGATTTAGTTTACTTGATAGGTCCAAAGACTACCTAGACAATCGGTAAGAAATATGATTTGGCTTAAAAAATGAATTCAAGATGATTTTTTTTAATATTGAGACGACAACGTATTGGATCTACATGAGGTTTGACTGTTAAACCTGCCAAATCTACATTTCAGGTGATGGACTCCATTAAGTTTAAGAATGTTATTTTTTTTCAAAACTATTTTTAATTAATTATATGGTAACAAAAACATGCTCGTAAGATTGAGCATAAACCAAACGTTAAGATGCTTGTTTGAGATTACAATAACCTCATATAAAACAAATCGAAACAATTTATGAAGACAAAATCTATCAAATATTGAATGATGAAATTGAGAAAAGAAGGAAAAAAAAGAAAGAAATTAAAAAAGAAAAAGAAAAAAAACTTGGCTTCTTCACTGTTTATTACTAGAACTAGCTGTTTTTTAGACTACTACTTGGTTTACATTTCCATGCTAAACTTCAGTTCTAATAAAAAAACTTTAAATGTAAAAAAATATATTTAAGCCATAAAAAACTATTTGATATTGTTATTAAACTTGACCTAATGAGTCAATCTTAAAATTTCTCGACCTAACTCTATGTCTAATTTAAGTTTAAAATTAAATTGTGTGAGAGTTATTTTGACATGATCTATTCGACTTGATATGTTCAAAGACAACCTAGACAATTGGTAAGAAGCATGATTTGACTTAATAAAAGAATTCAAGATGATTTTATTTTAATATTGAAACGACAACATATTTGATCTATACATGCTTTGTAGCTTTACCAACCAAATCTTCTATCCAGCTGATGAACTCCATTAGGTTTAAATTTTTTTTTTATATATATAAAACTATTTTTAATTAATCATATGGTAACAAAACATGCCTGTAAAATTGAGCACAAACCAAACATTGAGATGCTTGTTTGAGACTATAATAACCTCATTAAAAGTAAATCAAAATAATTTATAAAGACAAATTCAAAATCTATCAAATATTGAAAGATAAAATTGAGAAAAGAAGGATAAAAAAAGAAAAAAAAGGGAATGAAAAACATTGAGAAGGAAATGAAAAAAAAAAAAGAAAAAAAACTTTGTTTTTTCAATATGAATAATGAAGGGGGTGGTTGTACCTTAAAGTTTTTAGAGTAGTAAGGTAACTAGCCTTGGTATCCGCGTTTCGCCACGGTGCTAGACTATTTTCTTTTCGTAAAAAAATGATGTTTAGCTACCACAAACATGTTTTAAAAAAGAAATAAAAAGGTGTGAATTTGTTCATAGACTCAACTAAGTTAAATAAAGTGACTTTATTTCAATTAGACAAAAAAGAAAAAAGAAAAAGAAAATGACAGTAAATGGATTAAATTTAAAAATAAAAGTTATTAGGATAACTTGGAGAAAAGATATTTTTTTCAAAATAGGACAAATGATATATCTCAATTCATAACCCATTAAATAAGGAAGAATGAAATGGGGTAAAAAAGAATATTAAAAAATAAATCCTAGTTAACCCAAGTTAGCATGACAAATATGCAACCCTAATAATTAGAACCGAGCTAACCCGTGATATCCCACCATATCCATGGTTTAGATCATGAGATTGGACTAACCTGATAAAAAAATAAAGATAATTATTAAGCTCTTTTTTTAAATAAAAAAACTGTGTTAACTTTTCAAATTCATGACTTGGGTTATTAGAGCCAAAGTAACCTATTTGGAAAAACTATTAAGTCCAATTCTCAATCAATCAAATATTGAGAAAATAATTTCAATTATACAAAAGGATTTGAAAAATAAAAATAAAAAGAATGAGAATCAAAATTAATATACATAATAAATTTTATATTTGATTGAAGGATGTAATTGAAAAGAAAAATCAATTTAGCAAAAGTAATAAAAAAATTATAGATTAAGGAACAAAATTAATATAAAAAATAAAAATAATTTTTGATTGAATGGTGAAATTGAAAAGAATAATAAATTTTACAAAAGGCCAAGAAAAAAAAATCAGAACAATGAGGACTAAATTGAAAAATATAATACCATCAATTTGTATTGAATAATAAAATTAAAAATTAATAAAGCTTTACAAAAAGGCGAAGAAAAAAAAATTCAAAAGAATAAAATTGAAAACAAATAAAACTTCTATAAAAAGGCTAAGAACAAAAATTAAAAATCAAAAGAATAGAGACTGAAGTTGAAATACTAACAACAAAGAGGGCCAAACTAAAATTTTCAAGGGGGAGAGAAAAAAGAAAAGAAAAGGCCTACTAGCAACAAAACATATCACCAATGCTGACATGAGCCTCTCTACAGGGAAGAGGACGTGGCGACACTTCCAACGATATGGTTGAAAGGTATTTTTAGACACCGAGAGGCGCTGCATGTGTCGCTCAAAGTGCGCAAGTGCTTTCATGGTGTTGTACACACATTTGTTCTTCTACACGCACATAGCCAAATACCAAATATCTCCTGGGCTGGCTTAATAATAATGAAAAAAACTATTGTTAAAAAAGATGAAAAAGTCCCTTGACTTTAGTTTCAAATTTTTTTTTCTTTTAATGGATATTTAATCATTTCTTTGTGCAATTGATATGAGAAATGACTTATTTATCCTGGTTAATTTGGTGATGACTAATGAGTCATGTGAAAAGACTTTAATACCCTTGGAAGTTGGTGTTAAATTTTTTGGTTTAAGGGGCAAAATATCATTACACTATTCTAGTAAACAATATCTTTGAGTTTGGAGCTATAATGTTTTTTCAAGGCCAATTATATTCTTTTAATATATCTATTAAACCATTTTTAATTTTGGTACAATGCTAGTTAGATTTTGTATTTACAAAGAAATTATTTGTTGAGTAAATAATTTAAGTTTAAAAATTATATTCCATAGCACGAATCTCTTAACTAACTCTCTACTCTATAGTTATTTGATACGGTATGTGGTTTGGCTTGGTTTAAGGTTTATGTTGCAAGTTTACCGGGTCAATCTAGGTAAATTTCAAAACAAAATCGTTTTGTTTTTGGTTTTTTAATGAAATGAAGATATATCCACTAGTGGATTTTGAATCCTTGGTGTTCGATATCCAATTAGCATCTCTATAGCTTTTGATTGTTGTAAGGTAACTAGTTTAGTGTAACCCATAAACCAAGGTGCTCCTAAAATATTTGAGTACCTATTTATTGCTTTGCTATGATTCATACTAGAAGTACTAGTAAAGCTATTCAATTTGTTAACCGAGTATGTAATATCAAGTCTTGTGTGGTTTATAACATATATCAAACTCCTAAATATTTGAGAATATTCTAATTGGTTTATTCTATTACCTCTATTTTTGGATAAATATACACTTATATTCATTGGTGTTTTAATAAAACTATTGTCACCTTTAAAATAAAATTCAAGAATTTTCTCAACATAATAAGATTGAGATAATACCAATCAATCAAAATTCCTATAAATATTTATTCCTAGTATGACATCTACAACACCTATGAATGAGCCCCATGGATATAAAGATCTAGAAACTCACAAGCAAGATTGAAACAATTCTGGAAAACCAAAAATCAAGTTTGATAAGAAGTGTGATGAAATGATTATCTGAATCAAGATATCAATACTATGGGGATGAACCTCCACCCAATGATTAGTAAATTGCTAATAAGAAGTATAAGGAAGACACCATAAGTTCAGTTATACCTTGATAAGTCAAATTTGTTTTTTGTTCCAGTGAAGAGGAAAGTGTTGCATCACTCAAAACACAAGTTTATTTAAAACATTATGGCTTTAAAGCTTGACAATAATAACCAACTTAAATAGACTCAACAAACAACCGTAATAATATTAATAGGTAATAGATCTAAAGCCTAAAAAAGCCATAAAAAACTAAGCCCAAAACACTTAATAAACTCTAAACAATGACTAATGGGCTGTTATGAACCCAAATTAAAGTAAAAGTCCAAACTGAAACTAAAACAAGTCTAAGATAATGAAAATAATACAAAACTCAAATAATAAATATAGTTATTTATAAAACAAGCTTAAATAGCCCTAAAGAAACCAAGTAATCCGCCATTAAATACTTCAACTCTTATTTCCTTACGTAGCTAGGATAAATAAGAAATCCATGTAAGAAAATAATTTTGAAACATCAAAAGATTCTTGCCACACTCAAGAACTTTGTTATTTCCTATTAAATATCCTTATAGAAATTATAAAACTCGTAAAAACAAGCTTCTAAATATCCCTGCATTATTAGAAAAAAATTCCTCTCTAAATAGGAGGTCCACATGTCAAAAGATAACAAATAATAAAATTTATATTGCATTTTTTGACCTATATTGCAAGACTTTCTTGAACTTAGATTGACCTAATATTTTAACCCAAATTATAACAATATGTATGAAAACTCCTAGTAAAAACTAAGTTTAATCCAACAATCGGATTCAGAGTTATGCCTGAAGAGTAAAACTAGACAGTAGATACAATTATGCTAGAATCTAGATTTCTTTGTTTAACCATTTCTTGAATTATATCATTACCTCTCTTTTCAAAATGATTCATAGTCGAATCACCAATAAGTACAATGAATGTTTCATAGGCCTCTTATTTAAACTTTCAGAGTTTTTCTTGCCATCACTTACTTCCAACAACTTTGTATGAAAATAGTACCCATTCTCTTTCATATTTCATCATTTTAGTATTATTGCTCCTTTATCTCCGAAGCTTGCCTTTCATAGAATAGTTCTTGTAACTTATCAAATTCTTGCCTCAAAACCCTAATCATACAAGATAGGTCTTTGTGTTCTTGAGTGAGAACCCCTCTATGTTCTCTCTTTTTTGGTTAATACATGACACAAGTAAAGAAATGAGATGGAATACAAGCTAGATATGATATAAAAACACTATGGAATAGGGATTTTCACCAAAAATTTCAAATATAAAACTATAGATACCAAACTGATTTTAATGAGATCAAACCTAAAAATTTCAATTTACCTTGTTACCCAAATGAATCAGCCCCTATAAACCTAAATTTGCGATCTTGTTGATTGTTTTTTGTCTAATTACATATTCTGGACAAAATAAAACGTTGGACATAAACTTAGCATGCATTGTACTCATATAAAACAAAATTATTTGTAAATTAGAAACCTAGCATGCATATTGTCATATACATATAAACTAAAACTAAGGATTAGAAATCTAAGCTCTAGAATCAAGGTAGAAAAAGGTAAAATAAGGTGGAAAACATTAAAGAAGAAAGCTAAAGACGCTGCCAAAAAAATAGTGTTTAGAACATTTCCCTTTCTACCTTTAATTATATTGATTTTTGAAACCAAAACTAATGAAATTACCATAATTAATCCCTTTTGTTTTAAACAACTACACCAAAATTGATGAACACCTCCCAAGATTCCAACAACTATATTTTTAAAGTGTGCACTTACTTTAGGAGACAATGAATAAAGGAAAATTGAACTAAAAAACTCTTTACAAGGATAGGAATCTGAGCTCCATAATAGAGGTGGAAGAAGGAAAAATTAAGCTGGAAAATAGTATAGAGAACAACTAGAGATATGTTGTAAAACAAAATTGTTCAGAGCATTTTACCATTTCACCCTTATTTATACTGAGTTTTGAAGCCAAAAGTGATAACATTACTAGAATTAATTCTTACTGTTTTACTTTCACTACCCAACCTATCATAAAAAATACATAAAACCTCTAGTTTTTAGCTTTAAAATGAGACATTAAACTTCATTTGAAAAAACTATTCAGGAAGATGAAGAAAACTTATTGTTCAAACATTTTACTCATAGGTTGAATATTCACATATAAGCTAGGAAGAAATAATTCTTTATGGATCACATAATTATTTTATAATAAATTCAAGCTCAAATCTAAAAGATTAGCAAAAGACAAACTCAAACTCAAGCCCAAGACTCGGAACCAAAGGCCCAGTACTCAAGGCCCAAGCCTATGCCAAGTCAAACGTGTTTATATACGGGGGTTAAACTCATACTACTTTGCTTAGGTTTATTTATGACATTAACACTTTAGTTTTTCATTATATAAACTACAAGAAAATTTCATTTCTTTTATCTATGGGATAGAGGGTTTTGAGTTTTATAAAAATATGTTAAATTTAGGGTTTTTTAAGATCAATATCTTATTTATCCATAATTTGTTTTAATTATGTTAATATTTCATGTTAATTTTTTTCTTCTAAAGAACACTTTCTAACACCATAAAAGTGAGTATTCCTCAATTTTTTGTATCAAATATGACTATTAATTATGTTTTATTAAAACAAATTCCAAAATTTAAAACTTGGTTCCTTGAATAGATAAATATAAAACTATATCGTTTTAAGATTTTGTTCAAAGTCAAAGAAGGTCTCATTCAAATTTTAAACAGGTGGGTTGTAAGTTGACCTAATGGGTCGACTATATTTAACTGAGTCAACTCGTAAACCATTTCTATATAAAAACTAGCCTGAGTCAGTTTCTTGTAAAAGCCCTCGTCAACCCTAACGTTCTTCTTCCTTTCTTGTGGACTGAAACAGAGAAGAAACCTTCAAGCACCTGCCTCCTCTATCTCTCTCTTTCTATTTGTAATTCTCTTCTTCTTCTTCTTCATATACCAACTCCAAAAATATTCTCCTCACTTCATTCCTAGAACTAAACCATTATCCTTCTCTTTCTCTTATGATTCCAGACACCCAATAATCAAAATTAAGTTCATTTATGCAATAAATGGACTCGAATTTGAGTGATCCACCCACTGAATACAAAGAAGGCTATGCATTAAGCGGAAAGATAATGCGAAATCCTATTGTTTTTCTCTTTTTTTTATCATTTTAATATTTTGTCTTTGTTACGGGTCATTATTTCTCAGGAAAGGATGGTTGGAGAAGAAGCAATAAGGCTTGAATAAATTGAACAGAAGGGTTACACATTTGAATTAAAAACACAACGTTTCATTTAGTTTAATTCTAAAAGAATTTAAATATAGCCATGTGAGCTGGTTTTTATTATCTTTTATGTTTTTTTTGGTTTATATGTAACAACATGGAAAGAAAAGGAATTATGCAAAATTCATCTAGTGTTTTTGGTGGTACATGTCCTGGAATTACAAACGTAGGCAATAACATTTTGGCGAGACCCCCGCAACTACAAGCAAAGGAAATAGATTTTTTTGGTGGTTCATTCCCTGCAGTTACGAGCTCAAGAAGTGGTGTTTTGAATGCTACTTCTTCTATAGCTACACGCAACATATCTCCTCATGAAAAGCTATCTCACCATGTTACTGAGCTTGTTCAATGTGTTATTGAGGGCGAGACTCGTGTTTTGGCTGCTTCTATGATTATGAAGGGGTTTTGTAAGGGGGCTAAGGAGTATAAGCAGGAGGTTTTTGAGAAAGTTCAGCTTGATTTGAATCAGTTTGGGTTGTTGATTTATGATGATAATTTTAAGCAGCTTCTTGAAGTTCCTGACTGTGAGTATTTCCCTTACTTGGGCTAGGAAACTCAGATGGAGATTGGAGTTAAGGAAAGAGAAGGTGAATCTCTGTAAAATGTAGCTGCGATTGATGCACAAACAAAGATTGTGTCAACACGAAGGAAATGTGTAGGCCAAAAGGAGGAAATTAGGGTGAAGGCAGAGGTGAAAATATTTGGGAACCAACAGGCTGCTAAAGTGGCAGAGGCCGATGCTGAACCAACAACTAAGAAAGCGCATTGGTCACAGGCATCTCGGTTGGCGGAATGCCTTGACTCGAACTAAAAAAGTTAAAGCTGAGTTGTTGTAAAGCCACTGTGGAGTATAAGACTAGGGTCCAAGGTGCAAAACTGGGAGCTGTACAAAAAAAACAAGCAGCAGATGCAGTCCTTTATGAAAAAGATGAAGGAAGCTGAGGCACAAAAGGCTACTGCACTTCTTCTAGTACTAACAATACTACTTCGGGGCTGAGTTTGATGTGACTTCTTGGATGGAGTTGGTTGTTGCTTATGCAAGAGTGAAGAAAAGAGCGGTAACGAAGCTTGTTGGTGGGCTTGGAATGATATTGGCAAAGACGACAAATAGTGGCAAGGAGCTAATTGTTGATTCTCATCTTCTGCCTACTACTAAGGTTGGTGAAATAATTGCCAATAAGATTCAAGAATATGTCAAATTGAGTCAGTATCCAACCACGACAATTCTGTTATGTGGACCAATAATTGGGACTTCACCTGCAGCTCCTAAGGCTGTAGCCTTTTCGAGTCGGCGTCCAAATTATTTGATACCAGAGATTCTGAAACCAAATGTCATTGCTCTTGATGTTTACTTTGTGGCTGGTTGGACTGGATTCGTTGGACCACCAGATTTGGAAATTGATCCTAGAAGGGTTGAGTTCAACATTATATCAGGTACCTCGATGTCTTGTCCTCATGTTAGTGGAATTATTGCTTTGCTATGAAATGCATACATGTATTGGTCCACAGCTACTACAAAATATGCTTTAGTGACCACCACTCATAATTTAGACAATTTTGACAAGAATATTAAGGATCTTGCTAATGGTGAAGAATCAACACCCTTCATTCATGGAGCTGGTCTTATTGATCCTAATAATACTCTTAATCCTGAACTGGTGTCTGACATGGACACAAGTGGCTATATTGCATTCCTTTGTACAATCGGGTGTGATTCCTATGAACATATGCAAGGGCAACATGCTTGGGAGCAGCAAAGGGCTTCATAAAAAAAAAATGCTAGTGGCACCAACACATCTGGAAAGGCGAGGAGGTTACTTGAAAGCTGATAGCCCCGTGTACATTGAAAGATCATATTTACGCTATTTCTTTATTGAAACTAAGGAGGGTTAATGGTTTAAGATCAAATATTAGTAATGATTTTGTCCCAGACAACCATGTTGAGGAGCGAGGTTACCGAGGTTCTTCACGCAGGAATTCATCTATTATTAAGGATGAAAATAATCAGAAGGCAGGCAAAGCCTTATCAGCAATTCCAATAAGAAGGCAGTTGCAGAGACTCAAAGTGGAATTTCTTCTATATTAAGGTATGATGACAATAGTCAGATTCTAAATAATAAAGAATCCAAGTTTGCTATTGATGATGCACTTGGAACGATGAGCACCGTTGCTATTGGATTAGCCATTGATGTTTATAGTCCAACCAATGACGCTGGTGGAATTGCTCAAATAGCTGGCATGAGTCACCATATTTGTGAGAAAACTAATGCCCTGTACGCAGCTGGAAACATTACAGCTACCATTGGAAAGGAATTAACTATTGGATCTGTTACACTAGTGTCTTGGCCTTTTTTGGTTCGTATCAGCAATGCATCTATTTCAACAATTGATGAATTAAATCCCAACATTTTCATTGGTTTGATTGTGGGGGTGGAGATTCACACTGCAGATTACATGAATATATAAACAAAGATGATATAGGGTGACCTAGTCTATCATTTTTAGTTGGAAGACTAAACTCATTTTGGTCTCTTTCATTGTTTTATTTTATTTACTTATATTATTTATATTAGATAGTTTTAATTAATAGGTTAAGCCCAATAATTGGATGTTTAGAATTATACTATTTATATGTTTCTCTTTTAGCTTATGAGATAGTTTTTGATGAATTCAATAAAAATTATAGTGTTGCATATTTTCTAACCCACTTTCTTTTTCTTTTTTGCTTTTAATTCTTAGCTTTTTTCTCTAAAAACTTCTTTTTGCTTTAATTTTTTTGATTTATTGTTTCACATCAAATTTGATATAAGAGCTTGGTTTTTAATTATTGTTACAGTTAAATGATCTACAGGCTTGTTTAAATTCATCAATATTCATAAAACCTAGATATTATAGAATTTCTATTTTGATCTGGAGAAAAAAAATATTGTTCATCTTCTCTACCAGCAATGGCAGCCCTCCACACCAACAAACACTAATTGCAGCCGCAGCTGCAGCCGCAGCCACCACCTTACGCCATAACCAGTCCTCCAGTCCCTGAGCTGTCGGTTAGAGCACTAACAAAGCTACTATTGAAGACAACAATGCTTCCTTATTCAACCGCCAGCGACATTCGCAGGAAATCAAATAAGGAATTCCTAGTAAGGTTGCAAGCCAAAATAATTAATCCTGCCACATCACTGACACGTCAGTGTCACATCAATGAGCATTACCATGTCACCCATATTGACACATCAGCAGAATCCACCATGTCAACTCCAAATTGCAGGTCAACTAGTAAGAAAATCCAGCATGTTCGCATTTCAATATAGTTAGTAAGCCACTACCAACTTTTTTTGACCATTAAATATCATTATTCCTTTAATATATATTTTTTTTGCGCTTGTTGATCAAGATTTAATAGTAATATTGTTCTTTTGTGCCTGCCCATTAAAAAAAAATATTACATAGTTCGCTTCGCAATTTAAATTACCTTTACTTTGGGTTTATTTATTTACATTGAATATCTGATCCTCTTAATTAATTGTAAAGCTTCATTAAAAAAAAAAATTACATAGTTCGCTTTGCAATTTGAATTACCTTCACTTTGGGCTTATTTATTTACATTGAATATCTGATCCTCTTAATTAATTGTGAAGCTTGGTTAAATTTGTAGGAAAATTGAAGCATTATGTTTGGATTACCTGTGTATATTTAGAGGACTTACATTAATTGCTTGTGAATTTTCTTAGTTTAATCTGCCATTACTTAGTCTCCAAGATAAATAAAATAAGTAAATATTAGCTTTAATTTTATATTGCGTTTTACGTACAAGTGTCGTTCGTTATCTCAGTCACAGTCTTAGGATTAGTTTTGCATGCATTTACGTAGTGGTCATTTAGTACACAATCTAGAAGTCACAGCTACCATTGACCCGAACTCTAGTAATGTTATTAGGAATATTCAAGAGCAATTACAACTTATGCGAGCTG
>Ga0325402_1003644_pt1 | contig 13988 bp, 14 predicted proteins | sample PopdelMetagenome_22_FD_207212 | JGI IMG/M metagenome (GOLD analysis project Ga0325402, IMG submission 207212) | Populus deltoides microbial communities from Bellville, Georgia, United States - Xylem-PdKOR-R3 | ecosystem: Host-associated > Plants > Phyllosphere > Stem > Wood/Secondary xylem... | reverse complement strand
GTGAAACAATCCACTTGTGCCTTATGTTTACTTAACCAATCCATGCCCAGAATCACATCAAAATCATAAAACTCCAACGGCATAAGATCTGCCCTCAACTCTAATCCTCCAATATATAGTTTTACCCCTCTATAAATATCATCAATATGTATATTCTCTCCCAAAGGTGTACTAACCGTCACCCCTACACCCAAGTTACTAGATAACACATGCAAGTTATTCACAATTCTATAAGACACAAAGGAATGACTAGCTCCAGGATCAATTAAAGCATAAACTTGCATTGTATCTAACTGTAAAGTACCTGCCACCACATCAGGTACAGCTCCCACATCCTCGTAGGTCATGTGATATATCCGACCCTGAGTCCTCCCCATTTGATTTCTGGGCCTCCCACGAGTAGCACTCGTCCCTGACTGGGTAGGCCTGATAGGACGATTGACTATCACCGATTGCTGCTGGCTCTGAACCTCAATCCTCTAACCATGGGCTCTCTCCGTAGTTCTACGAGGACAATCCTTCTTCCGGTGACTCGTGTCCCCATAATAGTAACAACCTCTTCCTACATGCGGGCACTCTTTCCATCGATGCCCCTCATTTCTACAAATATAACATCTCCCCGGCATCCTAGAGCAATCTCCTAGGTGTCGCTGCTCGCACCTCTAACAAAACGGATATACTAGTCCCTTTTTCTTTGTAGACCCTCAGCAATTTTGACTTCCTGTCTAAACTGTCCTCCCCAAGCTCCTCTTCCACTCACTTGTCTAGATCCTCCTGAGCTCCCTCCTGGGGTGAAACTCCCACTCCTCTGGAACTGTCCTGATGATGGCCCGCTCTTCCCCTTCTTTGGGAGAGGAGGTCTCCCAGTTATAAACTCAAAATCTCTCCTCTTAACTCCCATTGCCTGACTCTGCTCGACCACTGGCTTCGGGGTATCTTTTATTACCCTCTCCATACCCTAAGCAGGACGTACCAATTCCCGTACCAACTGAAACTGCATGGCTATCAATATCATCCTTAATTCCCGCCTCAGTCCATCACGGAACCTCTCCACCGTGTGGCACTCTGTGGGAAGGTATGTGGAGGCAAAAGCTGCTAAATCCTGAAATCTCCTCTCATACTCCAGCACTGTCAAATCTCCTTGCTTCAATTCCAAAAACTCCTGTTCTTTCTCCCTCTTATGCTCCCAAGAATAGTACCTCTCCTCAAACTCTTCACGAAAATCCCTCCATCTTAATACCTCCTCTGATCTCCTTTCTCTAATTGTCTCCCACCAAGAGTGGGCATTTTCAACCAATAGCTGAGTCACACAATCCACCCGTAGCTCCTCTCGCACCTGCATCTGATTTATAACTCTTTCCACTTTCCTCAGCCAATGCCCAGTAACCTCAGCATCCTCTTCGCCCCAGTAAGTCATGCAACCCATCTCTCTCATACCCTTCACCCATTGCACTATGGTGACTATTCCCTCTGATCTAGGAGTCGTATTGGAGGTCCCCGCTACCATTCCTGCTGCCACAGTCTCACTATATGTTCCATAAAAGCAGGATCTGAAAATAGGTTTGATTCAGCTACCGGTGCCACTGGTAGAGGTATATTATCTCCCCCCTATCTGTCTGATCCCTCGGGCATGGATATATCTGCCTGACGGAACGATGAATCATCTCGAAGTCTCACTGATTCGCCCCCTTCTGAGTACACTGATGCTGCAGGTATATGAGAGGAGGTGTATGCCAAGGCATCCCAGTCTGGATCACTTTCATTACGAATACTCTGGCCACTTCCTCGAACTGGGGATGGATCAGTCCTGGCTCCTTGCCTTGTTCTCACCATCTTGAAATACATTCCAAAACCATATAATCATTCCTATCCCCGGAATAGCAACCTGAGCTCTGATACCAAATGTAACATCCCACCTCACTAGCAAGATATTGTCCGCTTTGGGCCTCCTAATCCACCCAAATCCAGGGCTTCCACCCAGGTCCCCCTCACGGTTTTGTTCTTGGCAGCCACGAATGACCCCAAAACGCGTCTTACTAGTCAAGGTGAGCATGCACTTATAAGGCCTTGGCTATGGACGCTCGCTTCCGATGTGGGATCTCATAAGAGCATTCATGCTTGGGATGAAATGCAACAACAATTTTTAAAGAAGTTTTTTTCGTCTCACAAAACAAACTCTTTTAAAAGATAAATCACCACTTTCACTAAAAAACCAGGAGAAATATTTTACCAATATTAGGATATGTATCGAGACTTGCTTAATACTTTCCCTCATCATGGTTTTGAAACATGGAGATTGGTTTCATATTTTTATGAAGGGTTAACACCTAAAGATAGACAAATAGTGGAATTGATGTGCAATGGAACTTTTGAAGATAAAGATCCTAATGAAGCAATGGAGTACCTAGACTTGCTAGCTAAAAATGCTCAAAATTATGACACTACAGGCATTTATGAGGCACCAAGTAAAACTTAACCTCATACATCTAGTGGAGGAATGTACAAACTTAGGGAAGATCATGACCTCCAAGCCAAGTTTGCATCTTTAGCTAGAAAAGTCGAGGCACTTGAATTTAAAAAGAGTGGTTAATTAAAATCTATTCGAGACATTGTGTGTCGAATATGTGAAACCAATGAACACCCAACCAATGATTGTCTAATTTTCCCTTCTTTTTAAGGAATGCCTCCATGAACAAGCCCATGTTTTAAACAGTTTCCAAATGCCCAATCATAACCCATACTCGCAAACATACAACCCTGGTTGGAGAAATCACCCAAATTTCAGTTGGAAGAGTGAGAACAATAATGCACAAACTTCACAGCCATCGTTTCAAGCACACCATAATTTTCAAAATTCTTATGGATTTGTACCTTCTTATGTTCCCCCTCCTAGAAGAAATCTTGAGGAAACATTACATGCATTCATTGAAAAGCAAGAGACAATCAACACTCATCTTGCTCAAAGCATGACAGATTTTAAAGATACTCTTGCAAAGTTCACATCTGCTCTTAGTTTTCAGGAGAAAGGTAAGTTTCCATCTCAACCACCACAAAATCTCAAAGGGTAATACAATTCAGGTGCAAGTAGCTCCGGAAGCCAAAACATGGTCCAATAGTCATTACTCTCCACAATGGTAAGGTTATTGAAAAACCCATTATTGAACCTTATGAGAAAGATGATAAGTCAATCTCTGAGGGTAAGAAATGGGTTAAACCTGAACATTGCAAAGAAAAGACTGATTCCCCACTAGTACTTCCATTTCCTCATGCCATGACCAAACAAAGGGAAGTCAATCACAATTCTAAAATCTTTGAAACTTTTAAACAGGAAGAAATCGAGGACGAAAAAGGCACCGAAAATGTTGTTGCAGATCATTTATCAAAATTGACAATAGATTCAACATCTGACATCACACTAATTGATGATTACTTTCCTGATGAATCTTTAATTTCTCGTAGTTCAATACCTTGGTCTACTAATATTGATAATTTTCTTGCTTCAAGATTTTTGCCAGCTCCTTTGGATACCCAAGACCAAAGAAACTTTTTGAGCGACGTGTAGAACTTTTATTGGGATAACCCTTACTTATTCAAATATTGTCCTAATCAAATATATCAAAAATGTATTCTTGACAATGAGGTAAGTAGTGTCATGAAATTTTATCATTCCGAGGCATGTGGGGGTCATTTCTCATCAAGAAAGACAACTGGAAAAATCTTATAAAGTGGATTTTACTGGCCCACAATGTTCAAAGACTCACATGCATTCTACAAAACCTGTGAAAATTATCAAAAGGTGGGATTTATTTCAAAACATAGAGAGTCTTTAGATAATCTTCTATTGACTCTTTAAGTCTTATCATAGTGGAGATGTGCATCATACAATCATGATTTATGGCCCCATTTTCATAAAGAACGTGTTCATCATAGTCTTAGGAATCTGACTAAAATAAACCTTGTTTGTCAGTTTTTAAGAAAATTGGTTGGGAAGCCTATCCCCAACCGATATAGGACGTTTAAGCCATTCTTGGATGTAAAACCAAGGGAAGATGTGAGCCACAATCACAACTACTTATACATACACATGTTTTTTTAAAGAGAGAGAGAGAGAGAGAGAGAGAGAATCTAGCTGGCCTACATATAGGTGGTATGATTGCATTTTCAATTTCTCATATATAAAATCTTCTCTCATTCCCTTCATTTCTACTCAAACCCATACATTCAACAGATATAGAAGTGTGTAGAAATGGCAGGTTCCTCAAGTCATCAAATAAAAAATATTTGTGTTTTTTTGTGGATCAAGTCTTCGGAAGGAAACAGAGTTCTTAGAATCAGCAAATCACCTTGGTCAGGTACTAGCTGAGAGAAAGATTCATTTAGTGCATGAGGGAGGCAGCCTTGGGTTAATAAGGGGTGTGTCAATAGCTGTATTTTTAGGAGGTAGTCAAGTTTTGGGGGTCATCCCCAAAGCTTTAGCAAAAGGGGACATCATTGAAAAAATAATTGGAGAGGAACTACAGGTCTTCACAATGTCTGATTGAATGAATGCAATGTTTAACTATGCTAACGCCTTCATTGCCTTACCAGGTGGTCTAGGCACATTGGAAGATATCTTTTATATTTCCTCTTGGGCCCAACTACACATTCGCCATAAACTTATAAGTTTGTTAAATGTCAATGGTTTTTATGATAATTTGTTGTCCTTTCTTGATCAAGCTGTGGAATAGAAATTTCTAACATCTTCGACACGACAAATCATAATCTCTGCTTCTATTGTTGAACAATTGATTGACCAACTACAATCTTTCATCGTTGTAATTGATCCCTCCATGAGTCGCATAAATTGGTCAACTATAAAAAGTCATAAAAAGATTAGATTGGATTTGAGCCTTCGTTTGTGAAACCTTGTTTCCTTTGGTTTTATTAACAATATATTATTTTGTTTGTTATTTTTATATTTGTTTAAGTGTGTTTCAAGTTTGTCAGTGTTCGCTGTTTCAGGTGATGTCTTCTATACTCTATCTTTCTATCTTATGACATTGAGGACAATGTCTCGTTTTGGTTGGGGGGGAGAGGGTAGTAGTTGATATTAAAAAAAATAAAAATTAACTAACTATGTTTTCTATTATTAAAACCATTTGAAAACCGTTGTTACTAGGATGACAGAGTAAATGAGGAATTTTAGTGACTCTTGAGATGCATCTTAATAAACATTATTAACAAGGTCTATCAGAATACTTCTTGAAATATTTAGGTTTACAAACTCTTGTATTTTTATCACCTGATTCTGCTCATATACTCATTTAACAAGTATTTATAAACCTTCATTTTCACACACACACACTTTAACATATGATTATGGGTTGCACATTGGATTATTACATTATTTATGTTCTTTTGTTAAAGGTAACAACTAAGGGAAGGGATAGTATATAATTTGTTATAAAAAACAACAACAAAAAATTGATAATATTGATGATAATAAAAACGTACATAAGTTTGGTTTCGTAGCCTCCCTAACCTAAGCAATTAAGCTTGAAGGGGTGTTTTAACACCTAATACCATAAAGTCAACTGTCTTGGGAACTATTGTCCTAGTGCTTGTTACATGGGTTAAGGAGAAAAGCTTAAGGGAATCAAACATTGCACTATCTACGTATCAGTATCTGCAACCCGAGTTACTAAGCTCATAGGTGTGTCTCAACATCTAATGCCCTAAGACCAATTGGTCTAAGAGTCATTAGCCGAAAGCTCGTTACATGGGTTAAAGATGCATTGTGTTTTAAGTTATATGTGTATATATTAAAAGACAAAAGAAAAGGATAATAATCTCAACCTAAGGAGTTAACCTTAGAAAAACATTAGAACATGATATTGTTTTCTTCCAATAAAAGCCCTATCATCTATGTTTTCATATATTGAGCACATAAAAAGAAGGTTTATTAATATCTTGTTTCAACAGTATGAAGCAGATATATAAATTTAATGAGAGTTTGTTTATTTGGATAGATTAATGGAAGTTGAATGATGAATGTCTTGCTTTGTGGAACTTGCAAATTGTTTTTCTATTTTAACACTTTTATTACTAGGGACTAGTAATAAGCTCATTTAGGGGGTGTGATTAGTACTTAAAAGTGCAATTTTATCAAGGTTTTATATCATCATTTTGCACTTGAAGTATCAATAACTCCTTAACTAGAGCATGTTTTATAATAACAAGTCTGATAACATAAGATACCTTTAATTTATGGTAAATATTCATTTTAAATGCAGGCCTATCACATAAATCAAAGGATTGATTGATGAGTTTAACTACTGAAATTGAGAAGACAAAGAGAAGGCTAAGCTTAGAAAAGAGATGTTAGTTCAGTCCAAACTGGAACATCATTCGGTTATTGGATCATAACTAAAGTTGTAGAACTTGGATTTAGGTTTGGTTTCTATGGATAGAAAGCTAAGACATAGATCTAAAACAACTTGTTATTAACATGTCATTACATTTTTATCTTATTAATTCTTAATACCTTGCTTGTTAAATGGTTAATCTAAATTTGTGTTGTATAACACTTGGTATAACAAATTCTTGGCACTTTCATAGCCAACCGTATGGTATAACCTACACTTGTGCTATGAAACGAACTTGATTTGTTGTTATCATAAGTTAGCATCATGAATTCCTAAGAATATTTAAAAGTTTGGTGTTAATTAAATAAGATAATTAATATGATCATGTTAATAATTTATAATGATCTATTAGTGACAAATCATCTGATTGGAACCTTCTTTGTGTGTGGTTTCCAGTTGAGTAATAAAAAGAGTTTATATTATACTTATTTGAAATACCATTAGTGGATCCTCTAATTTTGACAACTGTTTTTATTATTGTTTAATCTTCACATTAATCTTACATCTCAAAATCCTATTTAACTCATCATCACCACCATCATCATTATGGTTATTATTATTATTTATAATTTATATAATTAACCTCCTTTTGGTTCGATCCTGGTCTTGCCGGGTTATTTATTACTTCGACACTCCTACACTTGGGAGAAGACATCAATCTTTATTTATATAAGGGGTATGCCCCTTATAATGTTTGTATCTTCTTCTTTTAATACATACGTCAACTTACCAAAAAAAAAAGTTATCTTGGGCTGGTTTCTATTCCCATTCTCCCCTAGGATAGGCTGGTCCAATTCTAATTTTTGTTAGATCTTACATTGTCGTTGCCGATTAAGAAATCAACAATAAAAAACTGCGACACTGCCGATTCAGAAATCGGCAGCCAAAAACTTTACCGCTGCTGATTCAGAAATCAACACCAAAACTGTGCCACTGTGGATTCAAAAATCGGCAGCCCACTATGCCACTGCCGATTCAGACATCAGCAGCCAAAACTTTTCCGCTGCCAATTCAGAAATTGGCAGCAAAACTGCGTCGTTGCCGATTCATAAATTAGCAACCAACTGTGCCCAAAGCTTTGGGTGTGTGTCAATAGCTGTATTTTTAGGAGGCAGTTAAGTTTTGGGGGTCGTCCCTAAAGCTTTAGCAAAAAGGGACATCATTGGAAAAATCATTAGAGAGGAACTACAGGTCTCCACAATGTCTAACGCCTTTATTGCCTTTTCAGGTGGTCTGGGCACATTGGAAGAGATCTTTCATATTTTCTCATGGGCGCAACTGCATATTCATCATAAACCCATAGGTTTGTTAAATGTTAATGGTTTTTATAATAATTTGTTGCCTTTTCTTGATCAAGCCGCGGAACAGGAATTTCTAACATCTTCGACACGACAAATCATAATCTCTGCTACTACTGCTGAGCAATTGATTGACCAACTACAATATTTCATCCATGTACTTGATCCCTCCATGAGTCTCATAAATTGGTCAACTATGGAAAGCCATAAAAAGCTTAGATTGGATTTGAGCCTTCGTTTGTGAAACCTTGTGTCCTTTGGTTTTATTAATAGCATTTTATTTTGTTTGTCATTTCTTATATTTGTTTAAGTGTGTTTCAGGTTTGTCAGTGTTCGCTATTTCAGGTGATGTCTTCTATACTCTATCTTTCTACCTTAGGACATTGAGGACAATGTCTCGTTTTGGTTGGGGGAGAGGGTAGTAGTTGACATAAAAAAATAACTTACTAACTGTTTTTGCTATTATTAAAACTATTTGACAAAACTGTTATTAGGATGGCAAAGTAAAGAGAAATTTTATTGACTCTTGAGACGCATCTTAGTAAATATTCTTATCAAGGTCTAAGTGGATGACCGAGATGAACAAATGATTAGATATGACTAATGGCACCCTAATTGGATGACCAGGAAAAGTAAATGACTAACTTTGGCAAATAGCACCGTAAGTGGATGACCAGGATAAATAAACGATTGGCTTCGACTAATGACATCCTAAGAGGATAGTCGGATTTGAGAGTTAGGAGTTAGTTTTAAGAACTTATGCATTCATGTATACTACATTTTGTATATACTAAGTATATGAAAGAACTATGATTGATATGCTTTGAACAGAGAATAATATTAGTTCGGCTAACGGTATTTGAGATGAATGATCAGGTTTGAGTATTGTAATTAGCCTCAGTAATTGATGAATTATTAACGGTGGTATTTACGCTCTTTTGATCCATGAATGAAATGTAACGTTAATATTGCTTTATTATGTTTTCTTAAATTGCCTATAATGCTTGAAATTACCTTGTGTTGTAACAAGTTCATCATACCAACATGGTGCGTAAGGAAATTTGTTTTGCGGTTCACACATTTTGAAAAGAACTATATATTCGCATGTTATGGGTGATATAAGTTTTGTATGAACAGACATGTTAATCACTCAATTAGTCGTCTGACCCCTTTTGTAAAGACTAGTAATGAAAAATTAAAATGGAATACGAATGTTAATGTACGAACAAGTTGATATGATGTATATGAATATACATATGAGGTATTCATCTAATGAGGATGTCATGTTATGAAATTACAATGTTATGAAATTACATGAGGTCAGGATAACAAAAGTACTAGTTGTGTAACTTGTTGTTCGACACTCTTGTATGAACTCGTGATGATAACGGGATTAGAACAAGAATGTGAATTTATGAGTATGTCGACATAATGTATTGCAAACCTATAAGTATGGAAATATAATATTATGGGCACGTGTATTGAGAATTCGTTCTATGGGAATGTCGACAATATAATATAATGTTATCCTATATAGATTGTGCCTTATTAATGAATAGAATGCAATGATAAATCTGAAGAATGATATAGTGAAAAACATCCAGAAACTGAACGATTTAAAAAAAAAATTCCAGCGATTTTGGCCTGGAAAAAGCCGGGTCGTTATATCTTACCTTAGGTAGAATGCTTTATGATGATAGTATCTTCCTTCGAGGATAACCAATCCCTTACCGTAGATCTATGTTCTTTGTTGGCCAATTAGGATTTTCTTGTGATCATAATACTAGGTGGTGACTTCTCTTTTTATTTTACCCCATTTTCTAAACATAAAACAAGCTTTTTTTAAAGGCTTTCCATGATGTCAACTACAACAAGAATGATGAATTCTCTTTTGATCACTCAAATACCTTCATATAGCTCAAGTTATACTCAATGCCCGCTCATTTGTTACCATTGAGTAGGATAATATATGATCATGATTATAGAATAATATTTTCTCTATAAGATAATTTAGTCATCTTAAATTTGAGAATCACTTATACAATTTTCACGTGAGCCTTTTCATTGACATATTTTTATTATAATTTTTTTTCTTCAAGCTTGAATCATTAAGAGCCTGTTAAGTAACTGAAACAATGTTACTTTTTTTTTTTGGAATAAAAAATTAAAAAAATATGTTAATTTATTGAAAATGAATTTTTCCATCAAAAAATTTAAAATACATAACGAATATAACTATTCTTTTATAAAAAAACCAAAATCAAAGTTTTGTGAAGCATGACACGTTAAGATGGGGACGAATTCTCAACCCTTTGTGAAGCATTTCAAGAGTATTCAAGAAAACTGTGGGAAGGAATCATTATGACAGAAGCACCTGGAACAAAGTTTTCGTTAGTGGGTTGACGGAATTCGGTAATGCATCGTATCTGTTATGGAGCAGGAACTAGGAAACCACTTGGACCATGAAATGAAAGGGGCATGAGAATTCTTTTATACCAGTCAAACCGAGTAACTAAAAATGGAATTGACAGTAAGAAGTAAGGGAATTGATTGTATTTAAAAAAAATCCACTTTTAGATTTTGAGACCAATATATCAGAATAAGCAACAAAACTGCAGAATATCCTCAGCTTGCTTAAGCTTCCAGCTTCCAGGATTCTTTCCTTTCTTTTGAGTTGATGGTTATGCTCCCGTTAGCATGATTTTTACTTTGGTTGGTCCACCTTGTAGATCATAGAATCATTAGTATTCTAGAATTGATTTCCATTCTAGTATTGTACAAGGAATTTGATACCAGATTCCACAAGTACACATCAATTTAGCAGATTCTCTGCCAACTTGGTACACCATGACTGAATTTTTCCTTTGCTTTCATGCAGCAATGACGTCTCCCCACTTGGAAACTTCTTTCAAATATACCTTTTTCTCCCTTTACCAAGGAAAGGAGCAAGCAACATGTTAGGTCCCAATCAACAGCAGATACAATATTAGCGAAATGTGGCTTTCTTAGGGTGAAAGCTAAACCACAGTTATTTCAAGAAATTCTCTGTTATATTTATTTCATGCTAACGTTTCAATAAATAGAGTTTTAACTTAACAAATCTGCCTTAACTTCAGGAACTATCTAGCCTTATTTTAAGGGACATTCGTAACAACTTTGAAAGAGTAAACAATGCAAAATAACAGCAATGGCAAGAAATATAAAAGCTGATACTTGATCTTCACTTCAAGCTAAAAATTTGGGATTCTTTTTAGGGATTCTTTCAGATCTTCTTGGCCTATCAATATTCCCCCCACTAATAGGAACCTTGTCCTCAAGGTTCAATGAAGGAAACTGAGTATGTAACCACGTGGTGTTCTCCCAGGTGGCATCTTCAGCAGGCAACTGCTGCCATTTAACCAAACTTTCTTCCATAAATTTATCCCCCTGTTTAATCCAACATGTGTCAAGGATCTGCTCTGGGATTATAGAAACTGCTCCTTCATCTAAAATTGGGGCCAGCTCTAAAGTAACCTGTGGAGGATCCCCAATGTATTTCTTTAAAAGAGAAACATGAAAAATGGGGTGGATCCTTGTGTTGGCTGGTAATTGTAAACGATATGCAACATTGCCAAGCTTCTTCTCAATGCAATAAGGGTCGTAAAACTTATTGGCAAGTTTCTGGTGAACTCGTTTGAATGCGGTTTGTTGGCGATAAGGGTGTAACTTTAAGAGAACCATATCACCAACTTGAAATTCAAAAGAGCGCCTGGATTTGTCAGCTGTTTGTTTCATGCGATTAGCAGCTCTATCCAAATTCATTTTCAAGTGCTGGAGTAACTCATACCGATGTAAAAGGCTTTGATCAATGTCATTCACCTGAGATAAGCCATCTGAATATAGAGGAATGGAAGGAGGAAGTCGTCCATACAATGCTTGGAAGGGCGTCATCCCTGTGGATCTGTGGTAGGCAGTATTATACCAGAATTCAGTCCAAGGTAAATAACTATACCATTTTCGTGGTCATTGATGGACAAAACAACGGAGGTATTGTTCAACACAACGGCTCACAACCTTTGTTTGTCCGTCAGTCTGCGGATGGTAGGCATAACTCAATTTTAGCTGGGTTCCTGACATTGTGAAGAATTCTTGCCAAAATTTGCTGATAAAGATGGGATCACGGTCACTAATGATGAATTTCGGCATGCCATGGAGTTTGACGATATGTTCAACAAATTGTTCAACTACAGTCTTGGTAGAAAATGGATGGGACAAAGCAACAAAATGAGCATACTTACTGAGTCTATTGACAACCACCAAAATACTATCGTTGTCGTGAGAAGAGGGAAGACCTTCAATAAAATCCAAACTGATATCTTCCCACACCTGACAAGGAATGGGCAGTGGCTGAAGCAAACCTGCTGAAGCAAGAGTTGCAGTTTTTGCTCATTGACAAACTTCACACTGCATAATGTAATCTTGCACTGATCGATACATGGATGGCTAATAAAATTAATGACTTAATCACTTGAAGGTTCTCAAAACTCCCGAATGTCCTGCCATTTTACTGTCATGAAATTCTTGTAGCAGCAGGTGGCGGAGAGGTTGTGGAACCACCACTCTTTGTTTATAGAAACATAAACCATTTTGCATGGAGTATGGAAAAGTGGGGTCAGTAGTTAAGCGCTGTGTAACTTGCTGCATGTATGATCATTTTGTGCAGCTCTTTTTATGTCCTCCCAAATAGTGAACTGAGGAACAAATAAAGAGTTAAGGAGATGACTACCAGGACGCCGTGATAGAGCATCAGCTGCTGAGTTGTCACGTTCTGGTCTGTAGATAATTTCATAATCATAACCCAACAGCTTGGCAACCCATTTCTGTTGCTCTAGAGTAGCCACACGTTGTTCCAAGAAATATTTGAGGCTCCTGTGATCGGTTTGAATGAAGAATTTTTGTCCCAAGAGATAGGGCCGCCATGACCGAATTGCTTCAACAATTGCCAGCATTTTTTAGCGTAAATGGACCATGCCTGTTTGCTGAAGCCTAAAGCACGACTCATGAATGCAATAGGTCGGCCCTGCTGAGTAAGAACAACACCAATTCCATCACCTGAGGCATCAGTTTCAATAATGAATGTGTCATTAAAATTAGGCATGGCGAGAGTTGGAGTCGTTGTCATGGCTTGCTTCAGCAGGTTGAATGCAGCTCCTGCCTCTACAATCCAGTGAAAGTTGCCCTTTTTGAGGAGATTGTTTAGGGGTCGAGCCAAAAGTCCATAATTCTGAACAAATTTCCTGTAGTAACCTGTCAAGCCTAAAAATACATGTAACTCAGTAATGTTAACAGGCTGTGGCCAAGCTACCATGGCCTTAATTTTTTTGTGGTCGACCTTGACTCCTTGGTGTGTCACAATATGACCCAAATATTCTAGTTCCTGTTTGCCGAAATCACACTTGCTGGCTTTAATGAAAAACTGATATTGCCGCAATATGTCTAAGGTGATCCTGACATGTTGTAGATGGGATTCCCAAGTAGGACTATACATAAGAATGTCATCAAAGAAAACTAGTATAAATTTACGAAGATGAGGGCGGAACATGGAGTTCATAGGGGCTTGAAAAGTGGATGGGGCATTGCATAAACCAAACGACATAACTAGATATTCAAAATGGTCGTTATGGGTTTTGAAGGTAGTTTTTGGAATATCAGAAGCATGAACTCGTACCTGATGATAACCAGCTCTCAAATCTAGTTTGGTGAAATAGGCTGCACCATATAGCTCATCTAGCATATCAGCTACGGTGGGTATGGGAAATCTATCTTTGATGGTGGCTGCATTCAGTGCCCGGTAGTCTGTGCAAAATCACCAAGTTCCATCTTTCTTTTTCACCAATAAAACCAGGGACGAGAAGGGGCTGGTACTGGACCGAATGACTCCCATGTTAAGCATTTCATTGACTTGTTTTTCAATCTCTGTCTTTTGAAAATGAGCATATCTATATGGCCTCACGTTGATGGGTTCAGTGCCTTCTTTGAGGTTTATGTGATGATCAATGTCTCTTAGAGGTGGTAGTGTTGTTGGTTCTTTAAACACATCTGTGTAATCCTTCAAGATTTGTTGCATGTCAGGATTACTGGCTGCCCCGGTGACCTTCTCGTTGGACTGTAGATAGATAGCAATGATTAGTACTTAAAAGTGCATTTTTATCAAGGTTTTATATCATCATTTTGCACTTGAAGTATCAATAACTCCTTAACTAAAGCATGTTTTATAATAACGTATCTAATAATATAAGATACCTTT